>Ga0209319_1000031_pt1 | contig 284920 bp, 215 predicted proteins | sample RifGroE2_FD_184000 | JGI IMG/M metagenome (GOLD analysis project Ga0209319, IMG submission 184000) | Groundwater microbial communities from Rifle, Colorado - Groundwater E2 (SPAdes) (version 2) | ecosystem: Environmental > Aquatic > Deep subsurface > Groundwater | place: Rifle, Colorado...
TTTTTCCATCGAAATTTTGCTTTTTGAGCTCGATTTTTTTGTTTCTTTGAGTCTTCATAGGGTCTTTGTTTAAGTTGAACATTTAAAAATTTGTAGCAAATATAATTTGACTACTTGTTGCAACTTCCTCAAAGACCTTTTTTATTACATGGATACTCTTCGAAAGCCTACGCTACCTCTTCACTCTTTTGTCCACGGATTACTCAGATTGCACAGATTAAAAAACCTCTGCAGGCCTTTGGATTTGAACGGATGAAATGCCTTACAGTCTGCGACTGAAGCCATTTCCACGGATATGCTCACAATTATTTTCAGTCAATGATTATTACGCAGTAATAATTGTTGACGACAGTGTAATCGCGATGGGGCCGCTGATGCAAAAATATTTCCGTGCAATCTGTGTAATCCGTGGACGCTGAATTGCACGGCATGGGATCTCCTAAAAAACCTTCGCCGATTCTCCACTCTTTTGTCCACAGATTGCACGGATTACACGGATTATAATACCTCAGCAGATCTTTCGATTTAAGCGGATGAAATACCCCTCAGTCTGCGACTGAAGCCATTTCCACGGATTGACTCACTCAATTACGCAGGCAATGATTATTACGCAGTAATAATTGTTGACGACAGTGTAACCGAGATGCGCTAGCAGCGAGCTCATGAGCACCGCTGAAAATAATATAATGGGCGAATAATCGCGATGGGGCCGCTGATGCAAAAATATTTCCGTGCAATCTGTGTAATCCGTGGACCATGTTTTTTTTGATGTAGACCCCGAATCAAATCCAGGGACTCAATGGAATTGATATTATATTGCGAAATCCGTATATCTTTTATACCTTTGCATGCTTATTCAGAATCCGTGAGCGACGTTGCCATTAAAATTGAAAATCTCAGCAAACAATACCGCCTTGGTGTTGTGGGCACCGGCACGCTCTCGCATGACCTGAAACGTTGGTGGACCGTGAACATGCGCGGTAAGGAAGACCCCTATCTGAAAATTGGTGAAACCAACGACCGCAGCACCAAAGCCAATTCCGAATATGTCTGGGCACTGAAGAACATCAACCTCGAAATAAAAAAAGGCGATGTGGTCGGTATCATCGGTAAAAACGGTGCGGGCAAATCCACCCTCCTCAAGATTTTATCGAAAGTGACCAAACCCACCACCGGCACCATACAGTACAAAGGACGCATTGCTTCGCTGCTCGAAGTGGGCACCGGCTTTCACATGGAAATGACCGGCCGCGAAAACATCTATATGAACGGCGCCATCATGGGCATGACGCGCAACGAGATTACCCGCAAGTTAGACGAGATCATTGACTTTGCAGGCGTGGAGCGCTTCATCGACACCCCGGTGAAACGCTACTCCAGCGGCATGACCGTGCGCCTTGGCTTTGCCATTGCCGCCCATCTGGAACCCGAAATTCTGGTTGTTGATGAAGTACTCGCCGTAGGCGATGCCGAATTCCAGAAAAAAGCCATCGGCAAAATGCAGGATGTGAGCAAGGGCGAAGGGAGAACGGTGTTGTTTGTTAGTCATAATATGGGGGCAATAAAAAGTTTATGTAATAAAAGTGTTCTACTTGATAAAGGATGTGTTGATTTTGCTGGATCAACAGATCAAGTTATTAGCAGATATATCAATGAAATTACCTCAAACTGTGAATTAAAAAGAACCTGGACAAACAATAAACCATCAGGGGACAATATAGTATTACACGAAGCTAGTATTACATCTGAGAATAATCTTTCAATTTCTGACGAGATATTGATTGAGTTTAAATTTGAAGCATTAACTGATTTTCAAAATTTCAACACAAGTCTAGTTTTATGTTCTGTTGAAAATGAACCAATATTTAATAGTTGGTCAAATGTTTTTTCAATCGAAAAAGGTAATCATTCTGCAAAGATGTTTATTCCGGCCAACTTACTGAATAAAAATATTTATCGAATCAGAATCTTATTAGTAAACAATTCCAGAGCATTACTGGATATCCATGATGTTTTACATTTTGAAACACACGAAACTGAAAGCCGGGATGTAGCATGGTTTGGAGATGTTATCGGATTAATCAGGCCTAAGCTAAACTGGGCAATAAGCTGACCTTATGTATTTCAAAAAAATAATACCTGTCAAGTTAAAAGATAGCATTAAAAAACAATTAAAGCTGTCAATTTTGAAAAGGAAAAAGTACTTTTGCCCTGTATGCAATAACAAAATCAGGGCATTCAATCCAATTAGTGCTGAGTATTTTAAAACCCTTGATAAGGGTGGTTTTATACACTCACCTTTTCAATTTGAGACTTTAAATCTGCTTGAATACTCATGTCCAAAATGTGGAGCTTCAGACAGAAACAGACTCTATGCATTGTTTTTAAGTTCATTCATAAAAGATTTTAAGTCAGACCAAATTAAAGTACTCGATATTGCCCCAGATGACAACCTGCGAAAGTGGTTAAAGAATAAACCTCAAATTTCGTATAGATCACTTGATTTGTTTAGAAAAGATGTTGATGATAATTGCGACATTACCAACATGAATATATATAATGACAAATCCTATGACATAATTATTTGCTCACATGTTCTTGAACATGTTGAAGACGATAAAAAAGCACTTTGCGAAATTCACCGGGTTTTATCAGATAAAGGATTTGCTATTATTATGGCTCCTGTTTTACTCACTCTCGATCATGATTTCGAAAACCCTAGTTTCAAAACTGCAATTGAACGAGTTAAATTTTTTGGGCAAGAGGATCACTTGAGGATTTATTCAAAACATGGATTCCTCAACAAGCTTCAATATGCCGGTTTTAATGTAAGAGAATTGGGTTCTGGTTTTTTTGGTGAAAGTATTTTTTTGCAAAACGGAATTAGTTTACGATCAGTTTTATATATTGCTCGAAAATGAAAGAAAAACCAATATATGTAACACAACCATCTTTACCTCCATTGGAAGAGTTCATTCCAATGCTTGAGAAAATATGGGAGAGCAAGATTCTCACTAATAATGGACCTTTTCATCAGCAATTAGAAAAAGAGTTGTGTGAATTTCTTGGGGTAAAATTCATTTCGCTTTTTTCTAACGGAACATTAGCTCTCGTAACTGCATTACAAGCATTGAACATTTCAGGAGAAGTTATAACAACTCCTTATAGTTTTGTTGCAACCACTCATTCGCTTTGGTGGAATAACATTAAGCCCGTTTTTGTTGATATCGATCCTGAAACATGCAATCTCGATCCGGATAAAATTGAAGCAGCCATTACAGCTCAAACAACTGCCATTCTTCCGGTTCATGTTTACGGAAATCCATGCGATGTTGAAAAAATTCAAAAAATTGCTAACCGGCATAAAATAAAATTGATTTACGATGCAGCTCACGCATTTGGAGTAAAATTAGATGGAAAAAGCATACTAAATTTTGGTGATTTGTCTGTTTTAAGTTTCCATGCCACCAAGGTGTTTAACACATTTGAAGGAGGGGCTATTATCTCTCACTCAGCTGAAATGAAGCAACAAATTGATGATTTAAAAAACTTTGGCTTTAGAGACGAAGTCACTGTTGTTGCTCCGGGAATAAATGCAAAGATGAATGAGGTGCAGGCTGCTATGGGTTTGCTGCAATTGAAGTACATTGATGATTTTATTGAAAAAAGGAAATTGATTTTTACAGAGTATTCCAATTTACTAAGAAACATAGATGGCATCAAAATACTTGATCAGAATTCAACAACCATCAATAATTACTCATATTTCCCAATTTTTATAGATGAGAAAATATTTCCGGTGAGTCGTGATGTCGTGTATGAAAAAATGAAAGCATCCGGATTTTACGGAAGGCGATATTTCTATCCTTTAATCAGTCATTTTTATCCATACAAGGATTTACCCTCGGCGATGCCTGACAACTTGCCAGTTTCTGAAATAGTCAGTCGGCAGGTTTTATGCCTTCCTTTATTATCTGATCTAGATATTGATACAGTACATTCAATTGCAAATTGCATAAAAGAAATCTGATTATGGAAACATCATTTTATAGCCGCGAAGAACTTCAAAACTTAGGATTTTCGAAAATCGGTGATCATGTTCTCATCAGCAGATTTGCAAGATTTTACAACATTTCTGCTATTTCTATCGGAAACAACGTAAGAATTGATGATTTCTGTATTTTATCGGGTAACATTTCACTTGGCAACAATATTCACATATCCGCATTTTGCGCACTTTACGGATCTAACGAAATAATAATGAATGATTATTCCGGATTATCTCCTAGAACAACTATTTTCAGCACATCGGATGATTTTTCAGGCGAGTTTATGGTTGGTCCCATGATTCCGGATGAATACAGAAATGTTAACGGGGGTCAAGTTATCATTGGGAAATATGTACAAATAGGTGCCGGTTGTGTTGTTTTCCCCGATTTGAAAATTAACGACGGAGTAACGGTGGGAGCACTATCATTAATAAATAAGTCGCTTGAACCATGGACCATATATGCTGGGATCCCAGCTCGGATTATAAAAAAAAGGTCTGGAAAAATTGTTGAATTAGCTGGTAAATATTCAGAGAGTAAATGATCGAAACTTCTTATGATATGGTAAGTGTGTGTATGATTACATACAATCATGAAAAATACATTTCACAAGCAATCGAAGGTATATTAATGCAGCACACTTCATTTCCAATTGAATTAGTAATTGGCGAAGATTGCTCAACTGACCAAACCCGCAAAATTTGCAAATGGTATCAGGAAAAATACCCAGACATCATTAAATTATTGTTACCTGAGAACAATTTAGGAATGATGCCAAATTTTCTTGCTACTCTAAAGGCTTGCAATGGCAAATATATAGCATTATGCGAAGGAGATGATTATTGGTCTGATCCATTAAAATTACAAAAACAAATTGATTTTCTTGAAAAAAACACAGATTATTCAATTTGCTTTCACAAAATGAAAATTATTGGAAAAACAAATGAAAGTAATAAATGCTATACAAATAGTTTTATTTCAGATATGACTATGTCAATTGAGGATTTGGCAAAAGGAAATTTTATCTTCAGTGCATCTTGTGTTTTTAGAAATCTAAGGCAAAATGATATTTTTCGAATAGACGAATCTTCCCCTGTTGGAGATTATGTACTTTTTATGAACTGTGCAAAGTTCGGCAAAATTATGTATCTTAATCAAACAATGGCTGTTTATCGCATTCATGACGGAGGAATATGGAGTTCAAAGACTAGTGTTGAAAATTATACAAAATGGATTCGGGTAATTGAATTAATGAGAGATGACTTTACTCAAGATGTGCAAATATTATTAAACAAACAAATAATTACAGCAATACGTCAATTAATTATTCTTGATAATACTAGTTTGTCTGCAGAGGATAAAAGAGCTCTTGAAAAAAAAGCTCTGGATTTATTCCCTGATTGTTTTGAACTAGAAATCAAGTCAAACTTTACTCTCAAAAAAACTTTAGAATCTCATCACTCGATAAAAAAACTTTCTTGGATGTTGCTTATGGAAATTCTTGATAGATTTGGCATTAAAAGAAACTCTCAAAACCAACAAAAATAATACATGAATAAAGTGCATTCGCTAATTACAGTATCCGTTGCGGTTGTCACCTACAATCATGAAAAGTATATTGCACCGGCATTAGACAGTATATTGAAGCAGCAAACAAACTTCAAATTTGAAATAATTATCAGAGATAATTGCAGCAAAGATAAGACAACAGAAATCTGCCAGAAATACGCCAAAAAGAACCCGGATAAAATCCGTCATATACTTCAACCAACAAACGTCGGTCTTCGTAAAAACAATATAATAACATGGAAAGCCTGCAGGGGCAAGTATGTAGCCATGTGCGAAGGAGATGATTACTGGACAGATGAAAACAAATTACAAAAACAAGTTGATTTATTGGAGTCGAATCCTGAATACGGAATCTGTTTTCATCAGACCGTTGTTGAATATGTTGATCAGGATGGCAGTATAAAAAAATATCTTTTTGCTCCTGATAAAAAAATGAATTACAGGATAACATAACCGTCAAAAAATATTAGAAATGAAAAACACTGGAGAAAGGCTGTTGGCAGATGATTTTAACCGCTGCGCATTGGAGCATATTCATCGTTATGCATTTGCTTTAGAGTTTGTCCAAAACAAAATAGTCATAGATATTGCATCAGGTGAAGGATACGGTTCAAATTTGCTAGCAACTAAGGCCAATTATGTAACAGGGATTGATATATCACGAGAAGCGGTTGAACATTCCAAAAACAAGTACAAAAAAAAGAATCTTTCGTTTTTAGAAGGCTCCACCAGTGAAATTCCATTAGATTCCCAATCCGTTGATGTTGTTGTCAGTTTTGAAACCATTGAACATCACGATAAGCACGATGAAATGATGATTGAAATAAAGCGAGTGCTAAAGCCAGATGGCATGTTAATTATTTCATCACCAGACAAAAATTCATTTTCAAAGATCCCAAATTTTCACAATGATTTTCATATTAAAGAGTTGTATTTAGAGGAATTTAAAAATTTATTAAGCAGCTATTTTAGTTGCCATGTGTTTTTTAGTCAAAAAATTTGTTACAGCTCTCTGATAGTGTCTGATAGCAAAATGGAATTTTACGAATTTTCAGGAGATTTTAATGAGATCAACAAGCAAAAGGAATTAGTGATACCATATTACAATATTGCTATTGCTTCAATGAAAAATATCTCAGGTCTTTTTGCGAGCAGTTTTAATGGTGACTCGGTTTATGAAAGTATTATGTCCGATACAATTGATGGGTTCAAAAATTCATATTCATACAAAATAGGTCGCATTTTAATTAAGCCCTTTTCAGTAATCAAGCAACTTTTTGCCAAGAGCCGAAAAAATAAAAAATAATGAGTACTCTACAAAACAATATAATTGTATCCGTAGCGGTAGTCACCTACAATCACGAGAAGTATATTGCGCAAGCACTTGAAAGCATTTTGATTCAGCAAACAAATTTTAAATTTGAAATAATAATCGGTGATGACTGCAGTAAAGATAAGACAACAGAAATCTGTCAGGAATACGCCAGAAAGTACCCGGATAAAATACGTCATATACTTCAACCAACAAACGTCGGTCTTCGTAAAAACAATATAATAACATGGAAAGCCTGCAGGGGCAAGTATGTAGCCATGTGCGAAGGAGATGATTACTGGACAGATGAAAACAAATTACAAAAACAAGTTGATTTATTGGAGTCGAATCCTGAATACGGAACCTGTTTTCATCAGACCGTTGTTGAATATAATGATCAGGATGGCTGTATAAAAAAATCTCTTTTTGCTCCTGACCTGAATAAAAAGGAATACACTTTTGACGAAATCGTCAGCAGATGGATTTCACATACTACAAGCCTTTTGTTCGTAAATATCTTTATTGAAAAACCAGAGCATCCGATATTCAAATCTGAATATTATTATTCTGATCGTCCATTGGAAGCTTTTTTGGCAAAGAAGAGCAATTTCCTGTATCTGAATGAACCTATGTCGTGCTTCAGACGCCATAACACCAATATGTCAAAAATCGGGAATCTGGCTAAGATGTATTCGAACGGGGCCATAGCTTTTAGAAAAATGATGATTCTATTTCCTGAAAATAAAATAATTTTAAGTGAACAAGTAATACGATGGTATTTACTTGCCGCTGAGGATTTATTTAAACACAAAAAATTAATTTCATATTTTTGTCTTATAGCAAAATGTTTCATTTCAATCAGATCAGTTTTAGGGCTAAAAAACACATTGAAATGCAGCGCCAGGATAATTGCCGGAAAAATAATTTACTGAGCACATTAAAAAGCGAGAGCAACAGACAAAAAAATGAACAAGTTCAAAACATTGATAAACGTTCTGTTTTCCAAAGGACCACGAGAAATTTTCAGACTCCTTTTCAGAAAGGTTTTTCCTGTAAAGATTAATGACTACTCTATAATTAAACGCAGTTTGCAGAACAAAGGAGGTTTAGAAATAGGCGGTCCCAGCTGGATTTTCATGGATAACGGATATATTCCGCTGTATGGAATAATCAGTTCTTTAGACAATTGTGTGTTTTCATCTTCAACAATATGGTCTGACGAGAATGATTCTGATAAGCCATTCCATTTTTGCAAAAACAAAACGGGAAAAAATATCATTCAGGAAGCAACAGACTTGTCCGGAATTTCAGATTGCACATATGATTTTGTCATTTCCTCGCACTGCCTAGAGCACATAGCTAATCCGATGAAAGCCCTTGAAGAATGGCTCAGAGTAATTAAACACGACGGACATTTTTTGATAGCTGTACCAAATAAGGAAAAAACATTTGACCATAACAGATCTATTACGGAATTTAGACATATTATGGCTGATTACAAAAATAATACATCAGAAAATGATATGACACACTTAGAAGAGATACTTAGCCTTCATGATTTGAAAATGGATCCAAAAGCTGGTGATTATGAACAATTCAAACAGCGCTCTCTGTCAAATGCCACAATACGGGCTCTCCATCATCATGTATTTGACACTCAGTTATTGATGAACATGCTTGCTGAGTTTAATACGGAAATAATTTTCACTTACTCAGGCGAAGATCATGTAATATTTGGAATTAAAAAATAATAAATTAACTTGAAAGAACTCTCTGTTATCATAGTGCATTACAATACACCTGATTTATTAACCAGGTGTATCAATAGTATCCTTGAGAGTGAATTTGACTTAACTACATCTGAGATTATTGTTGTAGACAACAACTCCGAATCCATCTCAAGTGAAATAATTAACAACATGTTTCCATTTGTGATATGGATTCAAAAAGAGATAAACGATGGATTTGGCAGAGCAAATAATATTGGATTTGCAAAATCAACGGGAAAATATATTCTTTTAATAAATTCGGATATTGTTGTTGAAAAGCACACTATAGCATTATCATTAAACAGAATACAGAATAACAAAGCCATTGGAGCTTTAGGTTGTAAATTGTTGAATGATGACGGGACTGAACAAAAATCAGTCTATCATAATGTATTATCCTGCAAGTGGTTACTTGCACAGAATACAATAATAAGTCATTTAATAAAATATAGCACAAGGCAACCTGACGCATTGATGGGATCATTCTTACTAATTCCTCGATCTGTTTATGATTCAACAGAAGGCTTTGATCCGGATTTCTTTATGTACAGTGAGGAAATTGACTTATGTATACGAATAAAACAAAGGGGGTATATCTTGGACTACTTTGATTCGGTATATGCATGGCATAAACATGGTGCCAGTTCTTCTGATAAAAAGTGGAGTTACAAGCAAAGAATGTTGTCACATTCATTATTAGTATACAAACGAAAGGGACTTATAAACTATATCCTGTACCATTTTTTATTTACGTTCAACTCAATTACAAACTTTCTATCTATGTGGTTTTTCAAGGGATTAGCAGGGGAAAATTACAGAAATAGTTATTTCAAAGAACAATCGTATTATATTTGTAATATTGGGCAGTATTTGGTGCTTCCGTTTAAATTCAGACGAAAAAGAGGCAGCGGACAAAAACTTCTCAGGGTAAAATCATAAAGAAAAAAATGACACCATTAGTGAGCATAGCCATGATAGCATATAATGTAGAACCCTACATTGGCGAAGCTATTGACAGTGTCTTTTCTCAACAAACGACTTTTTCCTGGGAACTTGTCATCGGGGAAGATTGTAGTACTGATAATACGCTTCGTATAATAAAACAGTATCGACAAAAACATCCCGATAAAATCAGAATTCTTGAAAGAGAAAAAAATCTGGGTCTTACGCCAAACAGCATTGACACACAAAATAACTGCCGGGGAAAATATATAGCGCTGCTGGATGGAGATGACTTCTGGACTGATTCCAATAAACTTCAGATTCTTGTTGCTTTTCTTGAAAGCCATCCGGAGTATTCTGCAGCAGCTCATCAAAGCACAATTATCAAAGGCACTTTAGATAATCCTGTCAGGAAGTTTGGCGCTGAATCTGATACTGACTATGGCATAAATGACACTATAACACACCGAAAATTTCACACATCATCACTTGTTTACCGAAGAGAGTTCTGGGTAAAATCTGGTGGTATTCCATCAGTCATCTCATCTAATGAGCGCGCTATTTACCCCATGCTTGCGATTTACGGACCCATCAAATATTTCGGAAAAGACATGTGTGTTTACCGGTTAGCACCAACAGGACTGAATTCAAGAATTACTTCGAAGGAACTTGAAACAGATCTTCGCATGTTACCCTGGTTAAAAAGTTTAAGCTCACAATTCCCGAAAAACAAATTCCGATCATTTCTTCATTTATGCATTTTCAGCTATCCAAGGTTTGTCCCAATTAAACAACTTTGTAAACACTACGTTCTATTCTTGCTGTATTCATTTTCATATTTCCCCAAAAATCTTGGCGATATAAAGTACGGCACAATAGAGTTTTTCAGAAAAACAAGGGGGTAAATAACACAAAAAAAAGCATGCACTCCGTTGATTCAAACTATAATATAATCCCTGAAAATGAAACCAAAAAAACCATCACCATTGGTCTACCGGTTTATAATGACAGATTGTTTCTTGAAGAATCCATTAATAGCATATTACATCAGACACATAAAGATTTTAAGCTGATAATTGGAGACGATCATTCAACTGATGGGAGCAATGAAATCTGTGAAAGGGTCATTGCGACTGACGGTAGAGTGACATATTTCAGGCATAAAATAAATATCGGTATATCGCGCAACATGGAATTTCTCCTGTCGAAAGCCGACACAGAATATTTCATGTGGGCCGGCGATGATGATTTGATCGCTGATTCCTATGTTGAAAAAATGATTGCAGCTTTGGAAAAGAATCCAAATGCTATTGTGGCTTTTTCAACATTTGCACACATTGATGATGATGGAAATTGCATTTCAGACAAGCTAAATTATGATTATTCCGATAACAATACGCGTAAAAGAGTACGCAATTTTATAAAGAACGCTCACGACGAATTTGGGTATGCTGTTTTCAGAACTGAAAAAATCCGTGATGTCCGATTTCCTGTCTGGCATTGGCCAAATAGTAAATGTGCCTACAACAATATTTATCCCAGCTTATTGTACTATCTTTCCAAAGGCGATTATTCACACGTTTATGATGAACCATTATTTTTAAAACGAGTTAAATCACCGGCAAATACGCATCATCAAACAACTTATCAATCAAACGGCATCCTGGAATCTTTTGCATTTTATATCCGTCGTCTCAATCTGATTCATTTCTCCATAAAAATGATGTGTATTGCCAAAAGCAGGAGCTTTGCGCTTTCGTTTTACCCCTTGTTGTGGTGGTATTGGTTTGTAATTCCATCCTTGCAACAGACAAAACTATTGTTAAAAGCAGTTTTGATAAAAATAAAAAGTACATTTATCAAAAAGAAACAGTAGTATGATAAAGGTACTTATATTGGCCTATGATTTCCCTCCCTACATTAGTGTTGGTGCACAGCGTCCATACTATTGGTATCGGTATTTCAAAGAATTTGGAATTGATCCGGTTGTTGTCAGCCGTCAATGGAACAACAATTATTCGGGAGCAGATCAATATGTAGCAGAGGGTTATTCCGATGAAGATGTGGTAAAAAAAACGAACTTTGGACAACTGATAAAAGCACCGTATAAGCCAAATATTGCCAATAGACTTTATTTGAAATATGGCGATAAAAATTTTAGGTTTTTACGAAAAATAATTTCAGGCTATTATGAAATAATGCAGTGGCATTACCCTATAGGACCTAAAATGGGCGTCTATAAAACAGCTAGGGAATACCTTTCAACAAATAAAGTAGATATTATTGTTGCCTCAGGAGATCCATATATTTTATTCAAGTATGCATCTAAACTGTCATCTAAATTCAAAATTCCATGGATTGCGGACTACAGAGATCCCTGGATTACAAAATCATCGGGGCATTCGCTGGCTTTATACCTGAAAAAGCAGGTTGATTATCATAATGAAAGACGATTTCTAAAAAATGCCACATGCATTACTACCGTTTCAGAATATTTTCGGGACTTAATCAAAACAAATCTGCCTGATAAAAACTTCGTGATCATTCCCAATGGATTTGATTCCGAACAAATGCAATCCGCTTTAAAAGTACAGCAGGATGCAGATTTTTTAACTATTTGTCTGATTGGCCGGATTTACAAATACTACCCTGTCGAATTAGTGTTTTCAGCATTTGATTCATTTATTCAGAAGCACCCTGATTTCAGATTCAAATTGATTGGTTTATCCGGGGAAAACATTTCCGACACTTTGTTGAAAAAGTATCCGGCAGTATTTAAAAAGACAATTTCAATGCCCGCTCTACCTAGTGCAGGTGTAATGGAAGAGCTTGCAAAAAGCCATGCTTTATTATTGTTTAACATGTATTCAATCATAGGCACCAAAATCTATGACTATATAGCCATCAAACGAAAAATTCTTCTGTGTTTTTCTGATGAACCGGAAGCCAATAAATTAAGAGAAAATTATTTTTCTTCAGAGACAGAAAGTTATTCAGACCAAAATGCACAGGAAAAACTGATTCGTGAAAAAGATTCCGGAATCATCGTGAAAAACAAAGAACATCTGCTCGAAGTGTTGAATGAATTATACAAAGAGTTTTTTGAAACCGGTCAGATTGAGTGTCATTCAAAAGACATCAGTGAGTATTCGAGGAAGGCACAGACAGAGAAGCTTGCTGATTTGATTCACAAGCTACTTGAAAATAATAATAATCTCAGAAGATAACTCGCAGTATGAATGAAATAACACAAGCTTCATGTCCATTATGCGGATTGGAACATTCAACCAGATTATTTATACATAATAATCATTTGGGTTTAAAATGTTTAGCGTGCGGTTTGGTATACATGAGTGCTTTCCCATCACAACAAGACCTTGATACGTGTTATGGCACATACAGCTACGGAAAAGCCATTAATGCGCCGGATGCCACAAAAGCCAGTTATCAGAAATTACTTCAGGAATTCGAGCCCTATCGCAAAACAAACCGCATTCTTGATTATGGCTGCGGGCAAGGATGGTTTTTGGAAGAAGCAAAAAAAAGAGGATGGGAAGTATGGGGTGTTGAGTATTCAGATGCAGCCATCCGGCTTGGAAAAGAAAAAAATATAAAAATTTTGACATTGGAAGAAGCCAATAATTTTGAGCAGGGTTTTTTCGACATCATTGTTATGATAGAGGTTCTTGAACACGTTACTGACATTCATGAACCAATGACCAAAGCTAATACATGGTTAAGACCTGGTGGCCTTTTCTATTGCACGACACCTAATTTCAACTCTATCGAAAGGTACTACTCGGGACTTGAAAATTTCAGAATAATTACATGGCCTGAGCACCTGAATTATTTCACTCGTAAAACACTTTGCAGGATTGCTAAAAAGCACTGTTTCACAAAGAAGAAAGTCTTAACAACAGGATTGAGTTTCTCTTTAAAAAAGACGAAAAAGACTCTTGATGACGGAACGACTGTCATTACAAATACTGATGAGCAAATAAGAGAAAAAATTAATGGAAACGTTGTTTTGCGCCTTTTAAAAAAAATTGCGAACACAATCCTCACTATCACAGGCCTCGGTGTTACTCTCAAAGGGTACTTTATAAAACCCACTCAAAACAAACAATAAAACTCTGGTCATTTCATGAGGGCGAATCAAAAAGAATAAAACATGATAAGAAATTTTCTGTTTCATAGAGTTACTCCCCAAAAAGACTTATTATGGGATCCCATGCGACCTGAATTATTTGAAAAAGTGATTCGGCACATCACTACCAAATACTCTGTTGTACAATTTGAGGAAATGATGGGAAGCATTTCTTTGCACTCAAATAAAAAGGCTGCAACAATAATGTTTGATGATGGATACAAAGACAATATTGATTTTGCACTACCCATACTTCAAAAATACAATGTAAAGGCATCGTTCTATGTGGTCACTGATTGCATTTCAAACAACAGCCCCACCTGGACTCATGTTCTTGAATATCGATTTCAAAACACACAGAAAAAAGCCATTGACTTACGTTTTGATTTTCTTCCGGAAGAATTGCAAGTAAATACATTGAATTCAAATTCAGAAAAGTTGATGTACGTTTCAAAACTCAAACCCTTTTTAAAAAAGATTTCGAGCCAAAACCGGAAACAGGTATTGGATGCTGTTAATTATTATTTCGATGATATAAAACTTCCAACACTGATGATGGACTGGTCGGACCTTCGTCTGCTCAAAGAGCAGGGACATTTCATTGGCTCGCATTCACAGACACATGACATGCTGGGAACAATTGATGATGAAACGATTGTTTTTAATGATTTGAAAAATTCGGCAGAAGCAATTGAAAAGAATCTTGGTCATTTCCCGGCTACAATTTCTTATCCAGTCGGCAGTTATAATGAACAGGTTATCCGCTTGAGTAAAAAGGCCGGATACAAATACGGACTTGCTGTAAAACAAACAGTTTTTAATTCTGAAACTGACAATTTTTTTGAAATTCCAAGGATCGAGCTTTACAATGAATCATGGTTTAAAACAAAACTACGAATTTCGAATAAGCTGGAAACCATTAAAAGCCTAATTCACTACCGATGAAAATTCTGATGATTATTGGAAATGAGCCCAATCAACGGGCACTTGCAAATAAAATTCACGCTGAATTTCCACTGTCGGCAATAATTACTGAAAGCAGAAAATCAAAACGAAAAATTACTTTGCGTAAAGTATTCGAAAAAATAATCGAGCGCTTGTTTCTCTCCTCTATCGATAAAGCCTGGTTTGGCCTGCATACATATTACAAAAGCAAATATCCGGATTTTCCTGATGTGCCAAACATTGACGTAGAAAACATTAATAAAGACCCAGCTTATCAGTTCGCAAAAAAGATACATCCTGACCTGATAATCGTATCTGGAACCCGGTTGGTAAAGAATCCGATGTTGCAGCTACCTGCTGGAAATGGTATTATGAATATTCATACCGGTTTATCGCCATATATCAAGGGTGGCCCAAATTGTACGAATTGGTGTCTTGCAACAAATCAACCAGAATATATTGGCAATACCATTATGTGGATTGACCAAGGGATAGATTCCGGAAAAATCATAGCATCGGACACTGTTGACATAAGTGGTGCTGAAGACTTGATGGATATTCATATCCGGGTGATGGATCACGCTCACGCCTTGTGTATAAATGCCATAAAAGCAATCAATGCTCGTCAAAACAAAGAGGGGGTTGATCAGAACTCGATAGCCAAAGGAAAGACATACTACACGAAAGAATGGGGTCTCAGGCAAAAAATCTCTTTGGTAAAAAATACAAAAAGGATCCTGGAAAAGAATAATCCGAATAACTTTACCAACTCAGGTTTGGAAATAGTAACCATAAATCCAAATAAATAAAACCCTTCCCGTTTTTCATTGCCCACATTCTATCTGCGACCTTTCAACAGTCTGTAAATTTTGTATCCAAACTCCAGAACTTTGTCAGCATTTGGATACTCCCAATAGAATTTTGGTTTACTTTCAATGAGCTGAATTAAATAATCATAAGTTATCCCAAGTTTTTTTGCAACGTATTCAATTTCTCTATTAATTAAGTCTTCATTCCAGGGAATTGCTTTCAACTTTTCGAGTGCCTCTTTGCGGTTCATTTCGCCGGCGCAGATCATGGTGGAGAAAGTGGCCTTGCGGTAATCGATGTTGAATTTCTTCGGCAGCCAGTATCCATGAATAAATTTTGTATACACAGATTCATGATGTTTGCCGGAATACGGTTCCCATCCAAGTTCATATATCAAAGTTTCAGAGGCCGTTTCCTTACCATACTTAATAAAATTCAATGGATATAAAATCCTTTTCCCATATAAAAATTTATATATGAACTCGTGGCGGAAACCGAAGGCAGGGAATGTTTTCAGTTTCACTGATCCGAAGCGGCGGTGAATGGCTTTAAGATAGCGCAGGTCTTTGGGGTTGTATTGAAAGAATTTTGGTAAAATTCCTTCGGTGACATAATTACTACCGCTTAAAATATATTTGATCCTGTATTTACGAGCTGCTTTATGGAGCACCCCCATAATGACCATGTCGGTGGGGTTTTCGGCTTCGGGCACCGATGCTTTGAGAAAGGAGAGTTGCAAATCGCGGAATTCGAGCCAGTCGAGCACTTCGGTATCGAGGTCCACGCCGAGTTTATCGAGGGCGCGTTTGATGTTTTCGACGGCCACTCGGGCGTTCCAGCCATTGTCCATATGCACGGCAAGCGGGCGCAGTCCCCATTGCACGGCCATGTATGTGAGGTAGATGCTATCCACTCCACCGCTTACACCAATGATGCAGTCGTATTTTTTGCCCTTGCCGGCCTTTTTGATCTGCTCAATCATAGCGACCAGCTTTGCATCGCTTTCTGCGCCCTTATAGGTATGGAGGTGCGTGCTTTCGAGGTACTCCGTGCAGAGGTTGCAGCGGCCTTCGGCATCAAAGGAGATGTTGATGTCGTAGGAATCCATCACACAGCGGGAACAGATGCGGAGAGGAGTGTCGGGCATGGAGGAGAGGTAGTCGGGTTTAAAAAAGTCGTCAAATCTACAAACAAAAAAGATATGTTTTACGAAAAATTATGACGAAGGCAATAAAAGATTTGGGTTTTGCCACAAAGGCACTAAAACACTAAAATAGACACGGAGATACGCTGAAAGAATAAGCTGCTCAATAGTAATACAAAAACATTGGGCGCGCGTCTCTGCGTGCAACGTTTCACGTTGACGCGTGACCAGCTTCCTTTTGTCCGCAGATGAACGCAGATGTTCGCAGATTATAAAATCAAATTTCCTCAGCAGGGATTTCAATTTACACAAATGGGAATCAGCATTCATTTGCGATGAAGACTGATTCAGATAGTCTCTTTTTGTCCACGGATGACACGGATATCACGGATTAAATGCCTTCAGCAGGTCTTTGGATTTTAGCGGATAAAATGTCTTGCAGTCTGCGACTGAAACCATTTCCGCGGAAAACGTCAATATGCTTTTTGATTGGGCTACCTACATTGGGCGCGCGTCTCCCGCTTGCAGCGTTTTACGTTGACGCGTGACCAGTCTCCTTTTGTCCACGGATGACACGGATATCACGGATTAAATGCCTTCAGCAGGTCTTTGGATTTTCAACGGATGAAATGTCTTGCAGTCTGTGACTGAAGCCATTTTCACGGAGTATTTCAATATTCGGTTGGGCACAAAGAACTGCTCCCCGCTAATTCATATATTTGCTTTTTAAAATTGTTCCTCATGATTGTCATTGTAAACTACGGAATGGGAAATCTGCATTCAGTGCTGAAAAAGCTTCGAATGTGCGGTGTGGATGCGTTTGTTTCCGACGACCTGAATGTTGTCCTGAATGCTTCAAAAATCATTTTGCCCGGCGTAGGACATTTTGCAATGGCCATGGACAATCTGAAAAATTTGAATTTAATCGAAACGCTGAATGAGTGCGCCTTGGTAAAAAAAACGCCAATGCTTGGGATCTGCCTTGGAATGCAGCTAATGGCCTCGCGAAGCGAAGAAGGATCTGTTTCTGGCCTGGGCTGGTTCGATGCAGAAGTGGTTCGGTTTAAAATTCAGGATACCCTGAAATATAAAATTCCACACACTGGCTGGAATCAGATCAGCATTGAAAAAGAAAGTCCATTGATGAAAAATATTGAATCATTGTCATCATTTTATTTTGTGCATTCATATCATTGGAAAACAGAAATCAAAACCGATATCCTTACCACTTCCGAATACGAATACCGCTTTGTTTCTGCAGTTGAAAAGAACAATATTTTCGGAGTGCAGTTTCATCCTGAGAAGAGTCATGATGTTGGGGAAGTTTTGTTTAGAAATTTTTTGAAAATATGAGAACCATTTATGTCAATCTAAGCTGTCATGCTGAGTGCGGAATGCAATGCAGCGTATCGAAGCAGACAGCTGGCTCTGCTGTTAATCCTTCGATACTTTTCTTCGTTTTACTTCGAAAAACTGCTAATGACACACATACATAAGCCATTAAAAATCAAACAGAAGAGCAAAACCGATATTCCATCGTTCGAAGTGAAACGAAGAATATGGAATCGTCGGTTTTGCTGCAAACATAACGATTCCATATCCTCTGACTCCTTCGTCGCCATCGGACGATGGAATATTATGTTTGCCTCTATTATCATTTTTTATTTGGATTGCAAAAAGCGTTTTGCTGGAAGTCTCATGATGACAGCAGATGAGTCTATCAAATCAAATATGTAAATTTGTGAACGATTCATCAAAAATGTTCAGACCCCGAATAATACCCGTCCTATTACTAAAAGACCAGGTGCTTGTGAAAACCGTCCGGTTTGGGAATCCGAAATACATCGGAGACCCCATCAATGCTGTAAAAATATTCAATGATCTGAAAGCAGATGAACTCGTTTTTCTCGATATAAAAGCAACGCGGGAAAGCCGCTGCATTTCGGTTGATTTTGTGCGCGAAGTGGGCGAAGAAGCCAATATGCCTTTCGCTGTTGGTGGCGGCATTTCTACTATTGAGCAAATTCGCGAATTGACCAATGCCGGTGCCGAGAAAGTGATTATTAATACTCAGGCGGTGTTGAATAAAGAATTTATCAGAAAAGCATCCGATACTTTTGGCGCTTCGACCATTGTTGTATGCATGGATGTGAAAAAGAAATTTTTAGGCGACGAGCAAACTTATATTATCAATGGCACAAAAGCCAGCGGTTTAAATCCGGTTGAATTTGCCATCGAGATGCAACATCAGGGCGCCGGTGAAATTATAGTGCAATCCATCGATCACGATGGCACTATGAATGGATATGATCTGAATCTGATTGCAAAAATATCTGCTGCAGTCACCATTCCCGTTGTTGCATTGGGGGGTGCCGGAAACCTGCAGCACATGCGCGATGCATACCATCAGGCACACGCTACTGCTCTTGCTGCCGGAAGCATGTTTGTGTTTTATGGTCCGAATAAGGCAGTGTTGATTAATTACCCGGCTGCAGAAGAAATCAGTTGCTTTTAGAACCTTTCGTTACACGTTACAATCGTTACATCTCAGTCATCAGCTGTCAGCGAAGTCCCGTCCGCAGGACTCGGGATAATCAGCGATCAGCTCTGAGCAGAAGCTGAGAAGTAATGGGCTTCTTTAACGCACTCAGGTCGCTGTGCGACGCAGAGAGGTTAAAGAAGGGGCTGTGTCGTTACAGACGTTACAACGCTACACTCATAACTTATAACCCATAACTCATAGCTTTTAAGGTATCTCTAATTCTCACATAGGCGAACATGTCATCACGTGAAACCACGTGAAACGTGGCAAGCTGTGACAAGCTGTTTTACGTGAGCCTCACATTTTCACATCATTTGCAGAATCTAAAATTCTCACATGCGCCCCGCTTCCAGCTGGATAAACTCCGCGCCGCATGGGCGAACGTGTCATCACGTGAAACGTGACAAGCTGTTTTACGTGAGCCCCACATTTTCACACCTTCTTACTAGTAGCCAGTATTCAGTAGCCAATGGCCAGTTTTTATGTTGCTTATATTCACACATACGGCGAAGCCGCACATCGACGCAGTCGCACATTTTCACATAAAGTGTTTACTCCAGCTGATCTCTCCGCGTTTTGCCAATAATATACATCACACAGAAAAAGAACAGCGGCAGCGCCGGAATGCGATACCGGACCAGTGATCCGAAGTTGGCGGTGCTTAATCCCACAAAGATGATAAACATGAGAGAAAAAATGAGAAACCCTATGATCACCGGATCGGAAAGCACTCTGGATGCGCCCTTTCGAAACAATACATTTCGCAATGCGATTACAAATAAAACCAGAAACAACATTCCCTCGAGCGAACTGATGGCCATCACGGGGTTGGCCACCTGCCAGGGAAAAGGACCGAACAATCCGTAAATGAAGGCCAGCGGTGCCTTTCGTGCAAGGCCCCCCATGGTTGGATCAAAATCTCCGATATCGAAAAAGTTGGAGCTGTAGGTTTTGTTGTTTATAAAGTCCTCGCGGGTGACCACTAATTTTTCCATCATAGAATCCATGCTTCCGTATTTTCCAAGTGATGGAGAAAGATAAGAATAAGCGGATAATCCTCCGACAAGCAGAATTGCTGTGCCCAATGGAAGCACCAGCACACGGAGTGCCTTGTTACGGATATTCTGCACCGATGAATACAGAAACAAAATGAGTGCGGCCGGCATGAGCGCCACAAAAATATAGGGTTTGATGCTGATTATTAAATAAGAATTGACCAGAATCAAAAAAATATTGAGTGCAATTTTTTTCTTTTCAAACGAAATGGCCATGATGGAATACAGAATCCACAACGTGGCTGAAAGCGTGAAGCTGTCCTTATACAAACCCGAACCCCAGAAAACACAGGATGGAATGAAGAAGATGGCAAAGGCCAGGCGGGCTGTTTGTCCGGGGTAACGCTGATTGAGAAATTTGAAGAGTTTCCAGGGACCAATGAAAGCAAATACATTGAAAAGAATGGTTGAAGTCATTATTCGGCCCAATCCTAATATTACAATTGGATAAGTGAACCGGCTGACCGCCCAGGCATTGTCATCAGCATACAGATCCGTCCATGGGCGCCCGGATTCGAAAGTGAATTTTGAATAGGATTCCCAGCTGTTATCGCCCAGCAAAAACTGAAATGCCGAAGAAAAATCATCTCCAGATAGCCGTATAAGAACTTTGGTGTTATCGAAATAAGAATAAGTATCACCTCCTGCTGTGTAATAATATGCATAGATCATCAGCACGGCGATACCGCCCAGAAATTTGAAAAAGAGGGCGGGAATAAACCAGCGATATGCAGGGTCATCGTTTTTTCGGAAGCGGATATACACCCAGAAAACCATCATGGCCATGCCCATATACATAAACGACAGGAGCCAGTCCCAGAGGGTTATATAATCGGAGGGGTTGAATGTCCACATTTTGCAAATATAAGAATTAGCTGCCAGTGGTCAGTTATTGGTTAATGGTTAATGGTTAATGGTTAATGGTTAATGGTTATTGGTTATTGGTTATTGGTTATTGGTTAATGGTTAATGGTTATTGGTTAATGGTTATTGGTTGTCAGTTCTGAATGAGCCATGTATATTTTTTTTTGGCGAGGTGGCGTGGGAGCGAGGTGGCGATGTGGCGATGATGCGATGTGGCGTGGAGGCGATGTGCTTTGTTCTTCTTCAACGCACTCAGGTCGCTTCACGACGCAGAGAGGTTGAATAAATCAGAGCGAGCGTGAGAGCGAGAGCGAGAATCATCTGAGCGAGAGCGGGAATCAGAGCGAGAGAGAGAGCGAGAATGAGAGCGGGAGCGATGCAAAGCCTTGCCGCATGCGCCGAGCTTTGTGCGCTGTGCGTGGAGATTATCACGCTGCAAGCGTGACGTTGTGCACCGCATACCCGGAGTTTATCCCGACGAAGGCGGGACCGCATGCCGCAAGCCCTATGCTCTATTCCATTAGCCACTTATAGGCCGGTACAACAACAATACGAAGATTTTTCTGTTCTATCACTTCCTCTTTGTCCCAGGTAATTATCAAAAGCTTTGTGCATTTGAGTTCCTCAGCTGCTTCAATAAGCGCACTAATTTCCCGTTTGATTGTTTTGGGTTGATCCATCGCATAGCAGACCTGAATCAACTGATCTGTCTTATTTCCTTCCCGAAGCAAAAAATCAACTTCACGGTCATTACGGGTACGGTAATAAAACAATGACAATTCGGGCAGAAAATTTCGTCGCAACAATTCGACAAATACAAGATTTTCAAGCAGGCGGCCGTAATTGGGCGACAATTCAAACGACCTGGCTTTTACAAATCCATTATCGACAATGTATATTTTTTGTGGTGCTTTCTGCTGACTTTTTATTTTGGTATTGTATCGTGTGAGATGCTGAAAAAGATAGGGTTCTTCGAGATAACCGGTAAATTTCTGAACGGTTGCAACGCTGTTGAAATCAAGCGATTCTTTCAACTGGTTAAAGGTAAAACAATTTGTGTAATTCGACAGCAGGTAGTGCGACAAATCGTATAACTGCCGGGTTTGGCGAATATGAAAACGATTCAGAATATCCTTTAATAAAATAGAATCAAACAAGGATGAAAGATAATTTACCAATAGCCCTTGATTCAACAATGTCTCAGGAAAGCCGCCATTGGAAAGATAATTTTCGAGCATTGCAAGCAATCTGGCTTTCTTTGTCAGAGTGGCCTGAGGCTTTTCTGCGGGCAACAAGTTGCTAAACCTAATGACTTCGGCAAAGCCAAATGGCAAAACTGTCAACTGCACGAAACGGCCTGTCAGACCCGAGGCCAGTTCATGTGAAAGCAATCTGGCATTGGAACCTGTGATAATCATATTAATACCACGGCGATACAATTTATTCACCCATAATTCCCAGCCATCAAGATTTTGAATTTCATCGAGCAATAAATATTCAAACCCCGGGTATATCTGATGCAATGCTTGCAGCACCTTGTCTTCGGCGAAGTGTTTCAACAACAAATCATCGTCAAAATTCAGATAGGCAAAATTTTTCTCTTTCAAAAGCTGAAGAGCAATCACCGACTTTCCGGCTCTTCTGGGCCCTGCAATGACTTTAATAAGACTTGTCTTTAATAATTTTGTTTTTTCACCGGCTTCAATACGTTCAATATATGGCCGGTTTAGCAAAAATAATTTTTCTTCCTGCTGCTGAATAATAATGTTTTTAATCATTAAATTGTTCTTTACTGTACAAATATAGTCTATTTTATTCATTACAGCAAATATATTGCATAAAAACGAAATATTTCAACTGCTGCCGGCATACTGGACGCAGATGTGTTTTGATCGGATGCAGGCGTTACAGGCGTGGAGTTTATCACGCTGAAAGCGTGGCGTTACAATCGTGGAATTTATTCCGCTGGAAGCGGAAGGCGTTACACGTTACAGAGTAACAGAGTGACAAGGTAACAAAGTGACAAGGTGGGCGGCGCGTTGGCGTTGGGCGCTGTGCGTTCTCTCTCCGACTCTTCCAGGACGCTTCACGTGAAACGTGACACAGTCGCGACTCTTGAAGGTCGGAAGGCGTTACAAAGGTAATTCGGCGATAAACTGTTGAAGGCCATAGACAGTAACATCTTCCCTTACTCTGAATTTTTCGCTTTCAGGGATAATGATAAAATTCTTCAGAGTTCCAAGATCTGCAATCGCTGTTGCAAAGCCGCGTGTCATACCAGGAGACGATGAAAGTTTTATTTCAATACTCACCAGGGGTTTCATTCCTTTTCCAAGTACAAGATCGGTTTCAACACCAGTATGTGTGCGGTAAAACCAGATATTCCAGTCGTTTTTCAATAGTGGCTGCAGCTGATTGAATACAAAGTTTTCCCAGGAATGACCTGCCATCGCATTGCCCATAAGCTGGTCGTAAGAACTAAGACGCAACAGGCGGTGTAAAAGTCCGGTATCGGCAATAAATACCTTTTTAGACTTAACGATTCGTTTCCCGATATTGGCATCGAATGGTTCAATACGGTGAATCATGAAAGCCCCTTCGAGATAATCGAGATAATTATTTACAGTATGGTTTGAAACGCCAAGAGAGCGGCCGAGATTTGAGGAATTGAGAAGGCTGCCGGCCTGCCACGCAAGCATTTCCCACAATCGGCGAATCTGTACAGGATCAGCTTTTAAACCGAGCATAGGCAAATCGCGTTCGAGATAGGTATAAATAAAGTTATCGAGCCATTCCTTCCTGAATCTCTCATCATTATCGAGTACAACATCGGGGAATCCGCCCCAGAACATCAAGTCCTTCCACGACACAGGATCATTCAATTCACTCAGAATGAAAGGATGCAAATGGATATATCGGATTCTGCCAGCAAGTGTTTCTGATGTGTTTTTAATAATATCGGGGCTGGCCGATCCAAGAATCAGAAAGCGGCCGGAGCGTTTGAAGGCATCAATTTCGGCTCTGATTTCTGAGAAAAGCTCTGGTTTTCGTTGAATTTCGTCCAGAACAATCAGTTTATCCCTGTTATCACGAAAAAAAAGGCCGGCATCTTTAATGCGCATCAAATCTTCATGCTTTTCAAGATCAAGATAGATGAAATCTTTGGCAGAGGCAGAACACAATTGTTTTGCAAGCGTTGTCTTTCCACATTGTCGTGGGCCCGTGATGCAGACAGCCGGGAACTTTTGCATGGACCAGGATAGTTCAGAATATAAAAAACGTGTTATCATAGATTCATAGACTGGTGATACCACTAATTTCCATTGCAAAGATAATAATTATGGTTGCATTTTGGAATTTTAATTTCCATATTTCAACCTTATTAACATTGTTGTACCAATTATTGCGCATGGCAACCTTGGAGTATATTATGCTGATAATGTGTTCTTTTCAAATTTATTCAGCTACAATTTTCGTTTTTCCAAACCAATAATGATCAATAAATGTTGTTTTTTCAGACCATAAAATCTCTGAAAATGCAAAAATGTTGGACCATAGATTGACTGCTGCGCCTATGTCAGACTAAAGAATGCCTTTCGTTTCGGAGCAATGGGTTCCAAATCTAAAGGAATTCATTTCCATGTATTGCGAAAATTTTCGTTGCGAGACTTATCGCAAAGATAAAAAATATTATTGGCTTAATTACAAATATGGTCGTTACAATCGTTACGGGCGTTACAGGCGTGGAATTTATTCCGCTGGAAGCGGAAGGCGTTACACGTTACAGGCGAGGGGGCGATGAGGCGATTGCTTAAAGCTTAAAGTTGAAAGTTTAAGGTTTTGTCTAATCTTTAAGCTCTTAAGCATTAAGCTATGCGTTGTGCGCTGTGCCTCTTCAACGCTCACGATAGCAATCGTGACAGGTCGCTATGCGTGAAACAGCCTGTCACAGCTTGCCACGTTTTACGTGGTTTCACGTGATGACTAGGCGCGACGCAGAGAGGCTGAAAAAATCAGAGCGAGCGTGAGAGCGAGAGCGGGAATCATCTGAGCGAGAGCGGGAATCAGAGCGAGAATGAGAGCGGGAGCGGGATGTAGTTGAAGGCTTAGGGTTTTGTGCAATCGTTAAGCATTAAGCTTTGTGCGCTTTGCGTTGTGCTTCATGCCGCATGCGTCGTGCTCTATGCCGCATGCCTGAAGCGCTATGCATCACTATAAAGACCTTCCAACTTCCGCAATAATCTCTTTGGCCCGCACATTCTCAATGCTACATTGAGCAGCAACACGCAGCATGTCGCCTTCATCGGGACGTCCGCTACCCGCAACAGCTGTGCAGTGTTCGCCATTCATTCCTACCGACGGAAGTAAATCATATGCCGGTGAGCATTTCCATTCACCTTTTTTGTAAATAAAAGAAAAGTTGCGCGCGTGATCATCGTTATTCCCAATCAGGACATTGAAAGCCATAAGCCGATACATTTTCTCGACCTCTACAACACTCCCGGTCAGCGCTCTGGTGGCTTTAATCAACTCGGTATAATCCAGCGATGGCACCCGAAAATCGGCATGCAGCAATCCCGCAGCGGATATCATATGAATCCGCTCTTCTCCTTCACGATCGAAACGTTTCACGCCAAAATACTTTCCTTCAAAAAGCCGGGTTTCAGGCATTTCAATTCCGGCTCTGCGTGCGCGCTGCGAGTATTCGAATTCTATTTCACCAATATTGTCCGGATCCATTGAGGATGCAAATTTCACCAGCCAGTGCTCACCTTCGTGCATAATCAGCACCTTGGGTCTGGCACCCGCCGATGATCCTGCCTGACGGTACAACTCATCGACAGATTCCATATATGCCTGGTCATTCATTATCATCTCAACTTCAGCAGCAATTTCGTTGAGATCTTCCAATGCCTGCGGTTCAGATACTGCAAATGCGGGTTCATAGGTCAATGCACCCATGCCGTTATTTCCAACAAGCGAAAGCCGCTGAATGGTTGTGAGCGAAGCCGGATCCAGTCCGTATTTTCGCAATACACGATCCAACAAAAGATTTCCCCATCCATCCGGAAGACTGTCGGCGAAAACGCCGAAGTTACCATGGAATGGCTCTCGCCGGGCAGTCATGGCGCCGGCCTTCAGCGGGAGAAAAAATGGTGAAAGCGCAAAACCATTCTTTAGCCAATTGGCGTCGTACTCAAAAACCATTAATCGTTCCGGCGACAATATCATTCGACCAGCTATGTGCGAGCCGCATTTCACCGTAATCATATCTGTTGATGGTATCTTCATTTTCTTCGCACACGTTTCCGGTTTTCCGCCATTTTGAGTTTCACAAGAGCATCAATACTTTCATAATGCGGTTGTGAAAATAACTGTATAAAATCTTCGGCCGCATTCAACGCAACAGCAATATGCAATAAATGCTGTAACGAAATCAGACCAAGTTGCTCAAACCGTTTCACTGAGCCCAGGCTCACACCTGATTTTTCCGCCAGCATCTGCTGCGACATATTGCCGGCTAAGCGCAATTTTTTCGCACGCTTTGCCAGTTCCAAGGCAATGCTGTTTGGATTGTTACGGTTTAATATTTCCGATATTTCGACCAATATTTTAGTCTTTAATTTGGTTTTTCGGTTTAATTGATAATATTTTATCTATTAAGCAAGCAAAGATAATCAATTTTTTTCCATGATGCAACATAAATCTTATTCATTCAATGGCGCGGTCAATATTGCTACTGCTCTGTCCTTCCCGGCGCGTTGGCGAGGGGGCGCGTTGGCGATGAGGTGATGTGCTTTGTCCTTCTTCAACGCTCACGATAGCAATCGTGACAGGTCGCTATGCGACGCATAGAGGTTGAATAAATCAGAGCGAGCGTGAGAGCGAGAGCGGGAATAAGCGTGGGAGCGATGCAAAGCCTTGCCGCATGCCGCATGCGCCGAGCTTTGCGCGCTGTGCAATTTACGCGTCAGCCACCGATATGCGCGATAGCCGCAAAGACGGAGCAAAGGCAACCCTTGACTATTTGACCCCAATGTTTTCACATTATTACTATTTATTGTAATCATGTTTATAACTTTCGTATATTTGCATAGATACTATAAACACAATTATATATATGAACAAAACAACTCTGCCTGCGGGATTAAAAAAGCGACATGAATATCTGTCAAGAATAATCCCTTTTATCGGAAAAAACGTGATTAAAGTTTTCACGGGGCAGCGCCGGGTCGGGAAGAGTTACATCCTTTTTCAGATCATACAGCATCTGCGCGGTTTGGAGCATGATGTGCCGGTGATATACATAAACAAGGAGGATTTGTTGTTCGATCACCTGCAGACGGCAAAAGACCTTCACGATTACATTGCATCAAATATAGTAAGTGATCGGATGAATTATATCTTCATTGATGAAATACAGGAAATACCGGCATTTGAAAAAGCTTTGCGCAGCCTTTTGCTAAAAGGGAACTGCGATATTTACTGCACGGGCAGCAATGCTGAGCTGTTATCAGGCGAGCTCTCCAGTTTGCTCAGTGGCCGTTTTGTGGAGATAAAAATTTACAGCTTGTCCTATCCCGAGTTTTTGCATTTTCACCAGATTCAGGATTCTGACAAAACACTGGATCGGTATTTTCGTTATGGCGGTTTACCCTATCTGATGCATCTTCCCCAGGAAAATGCAGTATTGATGGAATATCTGAAAAGTATTTACGCCACTATTGTATATCGCGATGTTATCAATCGATACAATATACGTAGTCACAAGTTGCTGGAAAAGCTGATACAATTTCTGGCCGATAATACTGGGAGCTTGTTTTCGGCAAAAAAAATCAGTGATTATTTAAAATCTCAGCAGGTGAATATTGCGCCGAATCAGATACAACTTTTCATCAGCTATCTGGCCAATGCCTTTATTATACATCACGCTGAACGCTACGATATTGTAGGTAAGCGGATTTTCGAAACAGGTGGAAAAAACTATTTTGAGAACACGGGCCTACGCCATGCAGTGATTGGATACCGCCCGCAGGATTTGGGAAAGATATTGGAAAATGTCGCATTTAACCATTTGTTGTTTTTGGGGTGGGATGTAAAAGTGGGCAGCATTGGCACAGGTGAAATTGATTTTGTGTGCGAAAAGAATCAGGAAAAGATGTATATACAGGTTGCGCTGAATTTGAAAGGAGAAAAAACGGTAGAGCGGGAATTTGGCAATCTTATGAAGATAAAAGATCAATATCCGAAAAAAGTAATTACCATGGATGCATTTGAGGGTGCTAGTTTTGAAGGCATTGAGCATTGTCATATCCGGAAATTTTTATTGGAGAAATAGACGTTACAAGCGTGGAATTTATCACGCTGGAAGCGTGGCGTTACAGGCGTTACAGACGTTACGCGTTACAAGCGTTACACGTTACAAGCGTTACAACGTTACAAGCGAGACAAAGGCAGGCGGCGCGTTGGCGTTGTGCACTGTGCATTCCCTCTCCGACTCTTCCAGGACGCTTCACGTGAAAGCCACATGGACAAGAAGACTGCGTGTCTCGGTTGTAAAGGTGGCGTAAACACAAGCAGAAGACGCGCGCCCAGATTGAATTTGAGATGGCTCGCCCATTGAATATTTTCACAACCTGAGTGCCTCGCGGAGCGAGCTCTCTGCGTTGTGGAAATGTTGCAGGGAATTTCAAAAAGAAGTTTTTGTAGGATTGCCCAGCTTTCCCAATTTTATCCATTCATGTTAAAAAAATGACCGATAATAATTAAAATTATTTTATACCTTTGGGCAGACATGACATTGTTCATTGATGATCTGCAGAAAAAATTAATTCACTGAACCCCCATGAAACCAGGATCGAAATTCAATATTGACGATTTTATCAAGGAGAACATCAATTCTGCCGATGTGATTTCTCAATTCAAAGGCACCATTTCTGAGAAGAAATCGGACAGGATTCTTGACAATATGGAAGGGTTGTTCGGAGAGCAGGAAACCCGCATCAGAAAACGGATTCTGCTTGCCGCCAGCGAGATTTTGCAGAATATTTATATGCATAACGAATACCCGCTTTATCCGGCTGTTTTTCTGGCAACACGCACCCGGCAGGGATTTAAAATTGATTGCGGAAACGCCGTAAGTATCACCCGCAGAACGGTTGTTGAAAAAAGAATCCGCGAAGCCAACCGCAAAGCCGGTGGCAGCATGAAAGAAAATGTACGTCAGGCTGATGCCGAAAAACCTGTTATCGCTGAGAGTCCAAACGGAAGCAATGGCCTTGGCATCCTCGAGATCCGCCGCAAAGCCGGCATGCCCCTCGATTTTGCTTTCACCATCATCGACAATGAAACATTCTTCTTTCATCTGATCGTCAAATTCAACATGGGAGAATAGGGTCACGCGTCGGGAGACGCGCGCCCAGGTTAAGGTTTAGTAAGACTTTCGTTACACGTTACAGACGTTACAAACGTTACGAGATCGAGTATCCGAAGGATTTAAAAAGCTGCGGAGCTCCATAAGATGCGCCTCCGCCTCTTGTAGAGCAAACTCTGCAGTCCAACATCGGTAACCCTTGGCCCCGCCGCTGTCATCCAGAGACCACCAGCAATGCGTGCATCGCAACCCAAAATTGAATGGCACACCCTCGCTGTCATCCTGAGTGCCGCTCTCGCAGCTCTTTGCGAGATATCTGCTTGCGGTGTATCGAAGGAGGCAGCGGGATAGACTCCACCCCAGGGACAAATTGAGCGACATGTCACAGCTTGCCACGTTCCACGTGGTTTTAAATGAAGCACCTTTGAATCCGTCAAAACGCGTTTTGAAATATTCCGCGTCTAATCCTCTTTCTCCACGTCCATCCGTCAGTTTTAATATATTCCGCGTTAATCCGCGTCTAAACCTCTCTCTCCGCGTCTATCCGTTGGGGCTTATACTATTTTCCGCGTTATTCCGCGTCTAAATTGTAAATTTGCAGCAAAGTTGTTTTATGAAAATTCTCATCACAGGTTCGGGCGGGCGTGAGCATGCATTGGCATGGCGACTGGCGCGCGATATCGGCAAAGAAAATATTTTTATCGCGCCCGGAAATGCAGGCACACTGCAATGCGGCACAAATCTCCCCTACTCTTTCAACGATTTTGAAAACCTGCTGGAACAAATTATTTCGCTCAGCATCGACATGATTCTTGTCGGGCCAGAAGAGCCGCTGGTAAACGGATTCACTGATTTATTGAAAAAAGATCCACGCTTCATAAATCTTCTGATCGTCGGTCCATCGGCTCATGGAGCCATGCTCGAAGGGAGCAAGGATTTTGCAAAACAATTCATGATTCGTCATGACATACCCACAGCGGCCTACGCCACATTCACTTCGGAGCAAAAAACAGAAGCACAATCGTATATCCGCAGCCACAGCGGCCCCTACGTGATGAAAGCAGACGGGTTGGCTGCCGGCAAAGGAGTTGTTATTACCGAATCAGCCGACGAAGCCGTCAATCATATCGCATCGGTTTTCGAAGATAATATTTTTGGCGAAGCCGGTAAAACACTGGTGATAGAACAGTTTCTAGATGGAATCGAAATGTCGGTTTTTGCCCTGACGGACGGGAAAAATTATGTCCTGTTGCCCGGCGCAAAAGATTACAAGCGCATCGGCGATGGAAATACCGGACCGAATACAGGCGGCATGGGAACGGTCTCTCCGGTTCCTTTCGCCACAAAGGAATTTATGGATAAAGTGGTAACACGCGTTGTAGAACCCACCATCAGCGGATTTCAGAAAGACAACATCGATTATTGCGGATTTGTTTTCTTCGGATTGATGAATGTGAACGGCGATCCATTCGTGATCGAATACAATGTCCGTATGGGCGATCCCGAAACACAGGTGGTTATGCCCCGCATCGGAGGCTCGTTTGCAGAAATGCTTACAGCTGCAGCCACCGGAAATCTGAAAGATTATAAAACCGAGACACTCCCAATGACAGCATTGTCAATTGTGCTGGCATCGAAAGGATATCCGGGCGACTATGAAAAAGGCAAAACAATTTCTTTACCCGAAGGAAATCATTTGATTTTTCATGCCGGAACAAAAGTGCTCCATGACAATGTAGTTACCTCAGGCGGTCGTGTGATGGCTGTTGTGGGCACGGGCAACACGCTGGACGAAGCCCGCACAGCGGCCTACAATCTGGCTGACCATGTGCATTTCGAAGGCAAAACAAACCGCAGCGATATCGGACTTGATTTAAAAGCGTATGAGATCGTTTAATGCCGAAAGAGTCATCAACTCGCAGATGAAATTCGTTTTCATGCTGCTCTGGCTTGCTACGCTTGTTTTTCTGATACTCAACGGAGAACCAAACACCAATATTCAATTACACCCCTGGCTTGCCGGCATTACGGAAACAGTGCTTACACTCAGTTTCAGCTGGATTGTAATTCTTCGCGTTTTATTTATTGCAGCCTCAACACTGCTTCTGTGGCTCATTTCGACAAGAAATCTCGAAGTGTCACGAAAAGAATACATGCTCTTTTTTATTCTTCCAGTCATTCATTTCACCATTGTGGATTGGAGCATCGGATTGATGGTGTCGATTTATTGGACAGCTTTCCTCCTTATTCTTTATCAGCTTTTGCCCGGAGAATCGCAGGGGACGGTACTTCGCCGGACACTTACCGCCGCAATCTTAAGTGGATTTTTGCTACTGAATGGTGCATTTGCTGTTTTGTTTTTTGTTACAGGAATTATCACCATGATCATCAGTCAGAACATATCGTTCCGCCGCACCCTTGTGTGGTTGACCGGTTTTCTGACTCCTGCTTTTTTTGTTTTGTTCTGGTATTTTCTGACTAACAAAACAAATATTTTACTTGACAATCCGGGTGCTTTTGTATTGCAAGAAGACTTGCTCCAATTTGCATTCCCGGCCAGTTTCTACGGCTGTCCGGCTCTTTTATTTTTACTCGCTTTGATTGTTCATTCAAGAGTTAGTGAATCAAAAATATCTGTCCGCCGGAGTTATTCAGTGATCCTGTTTTCGTTGATAGCACTTGCTCCTGCAATGATTTCGTCGTTGTTCAATACGAATATTTTATTTTCAATTTACGGACTTGCAACTGTTTTTTACTGGACCCGACTGATGTACAACGCCCGTCGGAAAGCCGCGTTCATCATACTCTGGCTGATGCCCATCGTGTTTCCAATCTTGTATTATTATCTGTTGAATTATAAATAAATTATATGGCGGCCTTGCTACATCACTATTCGGAGTTGGTTCCCGAAGCCGGATGCGACGAGGCAGGGCGCGGATGTCTGGCAGGTCCGGTAACAGCAGCAGTCGTCATTTTGCCCGCTAATTTTTTTCATCCGCTGCTCGATGATTCAAAAAAACTGAATGAAAAAGAACGTGCGCTGCTGCGGGAAATCATCGAAGAACAGGCACTTGACTGGGCTGTAGCATTTGTAGATCACAAAGAAATCGATAAAATAAATATTCTCAATGCTTCGATCAGGGCCATGCATCTGGCTTTGGGCAAACTGAAAACAAAGCCGGCGCATATCATTGTGGACGGAAATCGTTTCAAACCATTCCGAAAAATTCCGCACACAACCATTATAAAAGGCGATGGAAAATACATGAGTATTGCGGCGGCCAGCATACTTGCAAAAACGCATCGCGACGAATTCATGATTGATCTTCATGAAAATTTTCCGCAATACGGATGGAATGAAAATAAAGGCTACCCATCGCCCGGACACAAAAAAGCGATTGCTGAAAACGGCATCACATCCTATCACCGGAGAAGCTTTCGGTTGAATGAGCAATTGAAGATTCAGTTTTGATTATACCTCAAAAAGGATTTGAAACAATTTACCCCCAACGATTCCGTGTCCGCAACCTTTCTCCAAAATCAGTCATGCGGACGACAGAATGTTGGGTTTCCCGACATTCTACCGTCATTTTATAAGGGCTGAGTGTATAACATTACTTACGTGGAATCGTCGGGAAACACAAGTTTACAAACGGCGGAATGTTGTGGTGTAGGACTTGAAACACTTCGAGGGGTGATGGTCGATGAAATTTGCGAGTTGATAACCCATTTATTATTATATTTGCCACAAAAATACTATGAAAACACTTGCAAACATTGCATTACTTCTGCTTCTCCCAATCTGGATGAGCGCTCAGGTTTGTCCAGAATACTTTCCGCTTAAAACCGGAAACAGCTGGGAAATGACCCAATACAACAAAAAAGATAAAGTTGAAGGTGTTAATGCCTATTCGGTTAAATCGGTTAAAGACCTTACAAACGGTTACGATGCAACTGTTACCACAACTGTAATGAATGAAAAGGGTGAAGTTGAAGGATCCGGCGATCTGATTATGAAATGCGCTGATGGCGTTTTTTATTTTGACATGAAAGATTTTCTGGGAGAAAATTTCTATCAGGAAAACCCAGATATGGAAATCGCTATGACCGCCAATGACCTGCAATTTCCCGCCACCCTCACCGAAGGCGCCTCATTGCCCGATGCAAACATTACTTATCAAATGAGCAGCAACGGAATGACCATTATGACAATGACAATTAATATTACCGATCGCAAGATTGGTGGAAAAGAGACCATGACTACGGCTGCCGGCACTTTCGAAGTTTATAAAATCTCATCGAAAATCCAGTCCAAGACAGGTTTTATAAATACAAAACATTCATCCGTAGATTATATTTCGATAGGCGCTGGCATTGTAAAATCCGAGACCTACAGCGACAAAGGCGATTTGATGGAATATATGCTGCTTACTAAGCTGAGCAAGCTGTAAAAACTATTGTCACACTGAGTGATGACGCATAAGCTTTGCGCTACACCCGTCTTCATCGTATCGAAGTGCGACTAACTAAAACCCGCTGTCGTTCTTCCCTGCCCGCTGCAAAGCTGGCGGGGATACATTTGAAGCTGGTTTCATATAAAAGTCTTTATTGCAAACTCACGAAAGCTTTCGTGACTGAATGACAGCGGAACCAAAAAAACTGTCACACTGAGCGATGAAGCATTCAGCAATATGTTTCACGAGTCTTCATCGCATCGAAGTACCTAAGCCCTCTCATGTAGCGGCATGCCACAAAACTTGCAATACGTTGCATCTTTGTCATGACCTTGTTTTGTGCAATAAGGGCAGGTTTGTGCAGTGGCCTTCTTTTCACTGCGGATGATTTCACCCGTCATTATTCCGGTTGGCACAGCCAAAATAGCATAACCGCATATCATCAGTATGCTGGCTAAAAACTGCCCGCCACTGGTTACAGGAGAAATATCGCCATAGCCCACCGTTGTCACCGTAACAATACACCAGTAAATACTGCGCGGAATGCTGTCGAAACTGGCATTAACAGGACCTTCAACAAGATACATAATGGTTCCGAAAACGCAAACAATTAAAAGCACCGACATCAGAAAAATCATTATTTTGCTTCTACTGGCCTTTAGAGCCGACAACAAAACATTCCCATCGGTGAGTTGTTTGGTGAGTTTGAAAATTCTGAAAATTCTCAAAACCCGCACCAATCGAATAATCATAAGGGAATGTGCGCCGGCAAAAACAAGACCGATGTATGTGGGCAGGATCGACAAAAGATCGATTATTCCAAAAAAACTTAGCGCATACTTTTTCGCATTTCTGGTGCTGTAAAGCCGCAAACCATACTCCAGCGTGAAAACAATCGTAAAAAACCATTCCACAGACCGAAACCAATAAGAATACTCTTTTTGATAGCTGGGTATGCTTTCCAGAAGAATAGTGATAACACTGATTAAAATACAAATCAGCAAAGTAATATCGAAAAATTTTCCAGCCTGGGTATCGGACTCGAAAATAACTGTAAATAAGCGGTCTTTGATTCGATTTCGAGTCATAACTATCCAAATTATTTTTCACAAATATACATTTATTCAAAAATTGGATTTGTTTGCTGACTATAGGAAAAGACTTCAATGCCCTTCCGCAACCTGAGTGCCTCGCGTAGCGAGCTCTCTGCATTGTGGACAACATTTGAGTTTCAGTCCAGCGCACCCAGGTCGCACAATGCGACGCTATTCTACGGTGGAGAGGTTGGCTTCAAAACCCTCCCACAACCTGAGTGCCTTGCGAAGCAAGCTCTCTGCGTTGTGGGAAGAGTTGCATGTATAACCTGAAGGATTCAAAAAACCCCGCCTGAAAAATCCAGGCAAGGATGTTCGCAAAAAAACCAGAAAATCACCACGCCACTTTAAAACCCAATGTACTGCACAATCCTGTTGTGGTGAAAGTCTTTAATTCCGGAATATCTGTCATTGTAACGGATGGTCTGATTTCATAAACCAGATGAATCTGATTCCAGAAATAATGCGATCTGCCCATTCTGAAATCGAAGCCCAGCGGGACTCCGAACGACATCAGCGTTGTTGTTTTATTGGTGTAGAAAATCGATTTATAATCATAATCGCTGGAATAATGTCCGGAACTATTATAAAAAATATCATCAGATACAAAGCTTCCATATTCATAATTGGCAACCTCGGTTGTGTTGTTGAATGAAAACGCAGCAATGAGGCCGGCTCCGGCATAAAGCGAAACACGCTTTTCAGGATTGGTGCTAAACTGCACAGATGCAGTCAAGCCAAGATGTTCAGACGAATAATGCATTTCGTAATGGGAGGTGGAAACCGAATCGACAAAATATTGCTGATTAGTTGCCGACGAAGTCAGTGTGTCATATCTGAAATACTCATCTTTTGAATAGAATATTCCGTCAGGTGAAGTACGGGCATTGAAGATTCCGAGGCGAAGTACCGGATTGGCCCTATATGAATCATGTTCTGTATCAAGAAACTTCAAACCGATTGTAACAGCAAACAATCCGCTACTGGCACCCGTTGAGCGCGATTTTGTATAATCACTGAAATCGGTCAACAAAAAAGGATCTCCGGGAGCAAGCTTGATAAAGTCAGATTGATCGAGACTGAAATTATTGAAGTTCTGCATCCCGCCCTGAACCATGATGTCTGAAATTCGAATCCTCGGCTTTGAATCGGACTGTGCGAAGACTGATGTCAGAGCGAACATCATTAAAGCTGAAAAAATCAGGTTTTTCATTGATATATTATTATTGGTTTTGCGAAATATTAACGAGCTCTTTTCGGTTTTATTTTGCGAATCTGCAAATTTCAGGCATTAACTGACAAAATATTAATACATAATTATTTACCGGTCAAATTTCAACGGGGTTAAATTTCCACAAAACCCACTTAAAACACCTTAAAAGAAATAAAATATGATTAATTTCGCAACTCCAAAAACTAATAATCAGAAATTCAGATAAAACATGAAAAACAAAAAGTTCATTACATGTGACGGCAACTACGCTGCGGCACATGTATCGTACATGTTCAGCGAAGTAGCAGCCATTTATCCCATCACTCCATCGAGTACGATGGCCGAGTATGTGGACGAGTGGTCGGCAAACGGACGTAAAAATATTTTCGGCGACACCGTGAAAGTTGTCGAAATGCAGAGCGAAGCTGGTGCTGCCGGCGCCATGCACGGCTCACTACAGAGTGGCTCACTCACATCGACTTATACGGCTTCACAGGGCCTTCTCCTGATGATTCCGAATATGTATAAAATGTCTGGCGAACTTCTGCCAGGCGTATTTCACGTTTCGGCCCGCGCCATTGCTGCTCAGGCTCTGTCAATCTTTGGAGACCACAGCGACGTGATGAGTTGCCGTATGACCGGATTTGCCATGCTGGCCACCGGAAGTGTTCAGGAAATCATGGACATCGCTCCGGTAGCGCATTTGGCCTCTATCCGTTCACGCATTCCTTTCCTGCATTTCTTTGATGGTTTCCGTACATCACACGAAATTCAGAAAGTGGAATATCTTGAGAACGAAGATGTGAAGCAGCTTGTCGACATGAAGGCACTCACCAGCTTCCGTCACGCAGCGCTGAATCCGGAACATCCTGTTACCCGCGGTACTGCACAGAATCCTGATATTTATTTCCAATCACGCGAAGCAGCAAACCCTTTCTACGACAAGGTTGCCGACATCGTGGAAGAATACATGGTTGAGCTGAACAAACTTACTGGTCGCGAATATCACCCATTCACTTATTACGGTGCCGCTGATGCTGAAAACATCATCATTGCCATGGGTTCTGTTACCGAAACCATTCGCGAAACCATTGATTATCTCAATGCCAAAGGCGAAAAAGTTGGTCTTCTCACCTGTCACCTCTACCGTCCATTCAGCGAAAAATATTTCATGAATGTGTTCCCGAAATCAGTGAAACGAATTGCTGTTCTCGACCGCACAAAAGAACCGGGCAGCGAAGGCGAACCTTTGTATCTCGATATCAAAAATCTGTTTTACAACAAACCCAATGCTCCGCTCGTAGTTGGTGGCCGTTATGGTCTGTCTTCAAAAGACACTACGCCTGCTCAGATCATTGCCGTGTATGACAACCTGAAAAACAATGAGCCGAAAAACGGCTTCACCATTGGCATCGTTGATGATGTTACTTTCAAATCACTGCCACTGATTGCCGAAATCAATATTTCAGATCCCAGCATTTTCCAGGCAAAATTCTACGGTCTCGGCTCCGATGGTACTGTTGGTGCAAACAAAAACTCCATCAAAATTATTGGTGAAACCACCAACAAATATTGCCAGGGTTATTTTGCATACGATTCAAAAAAATCTGGTGGATTTACCGCATCACACCTTCGTTTCGGTGATGTTCCCATCCGCTCGCCGTATCTCGTAAACACACCTGACTTTGTTGCTTGTCACGTTCCGGCTTATCTGGGCCGCTACGACATGCTAAAAGGTCTGAAAAAAGGTGGCGTTTTCCTCCTCAACTCCATCTGGGATGTTGAAGAAACAAAAAATCACCTGCCCGATGATATGAAGAAGTACATGGCGGTGAATGAGATTAAATTCTACACCATCAACGCTACTAAAATTGCCGATGAAATTGGTCTGGGAAACCGCACCAACACAATCATGCAGGCTTCTTTCTTCAAAATTTCAGGCGTAATTCCTTACGATCTGGCAGTGAAAGAAATGAAAAAATTCATTGACAAATCGTTCGGCCGCAAAGGCGAAGAAATAGTGAAGATGAACTGCGCAGCAGTAGACCGCGGTGGTGAACTTACCGAAGTAGCCATCCCGGCTGAATGGAAAAACCTGGAAGGCAAAGCTGCATTCGACGATGAAACACATCCTGATTTTATCCGCAATGTAGCCGACGTGATCAACCGTCAGAGCGGCGACGATCTGAAAGTTTCGACTTTTGTTGGACGTGAAGATGGCACATTCCCATACGGAACCACGAAATATGAAAAACGTGGTATTGCTGTTACCATACCTGAATGGCAATCGGAAAACTGCATCCAGTGCAACCAGTGTGCATACGTTTGCCCTCACGCTGCCATTCGTCCTTTCCTCCTCACCGAAGAAGAAACTGCCAAAGCTCCTGCCGGAACCACTACTTTAAAAGGTCTTGCAGCAACCAAGGAATACAATTTCCGTATTCAGGTAAGCCCGATGGATTGCACCGGTTGCGGCAACTGCGCCGATGTGTGTCCTGCCAAAACAAAGGCACTGGTAATGAAACCACTCGAAACCCAGCTTGCTGAAAAAGAACGCTGGACTTATATGGACGAAAAAGTTGGCTATAAAGACACCGTGCTCGAGAAGAGTAAATCGGTTAAAAACAGCCAGTTTGCACAGCCATTATTTGAATTCTCCGGCGCATGTGCTGGTTGCGGTGAAACTCCGTATATCAAGGCCATCACACAGCTCTATGGTGAGCGAATGATTGTTGCCAATGCGACAGGTTGTTCATCAATCTATGGCGGCTCTGCTCCTTCAACTCCATACACCATCAACAATAAGAGTGGTAAAGGTGTTGCCTGGGCCAACTCACTGTTCGAAGACAATGCAGAATACGGTTTAGGTATTGCCACCGGTGTGAATAAAATGCGCGATTTCCTTTCAATGAAAATGCAGGAAGCCATTGCTGCCGGATTAAGCGGTGATTTGAAAACTGCTTGTGAGGAATGGATTGCCGGCATGAACAACGCTGAAGCATCTGAAGCAGCATCTGCAAAACTTGTGGCTATTGCTGAAAAAGACAATTCAGAAATTGCAAAAGAAATCGTTGACAAAAAACAATACCTGATTAAAAAATCATTTTGGGTATTTGGCGGCGACGGCTGGGCATACGATATCGGCTACGGCGGACTCGACCATGTACTTGCCAGCGGCGAAGACATCAACGTTCTTGTTCTTGACACTGAAGTGTATTCAAATACCGGCGGTCAGGCTTCGAAATCATCACCAACTGGTGCTGTTGCCAAGTTTGCTGCTTCGGGAAAGAAAACCCGCAAGAAAGATCTCGGCATGATGGCCATGTCATACGGTTATGTGTATGTTGCCCAGGTTTCAATGGGTGCCGACCAGAGTCAGTATCTGAAAGCCATCCGCGAAGCTGAAGCTTATCCGGGACCATCACTCATCATTGCTTACTCGCCTTGCATCAACCATGGTTTGCGTGCCGGCATGGGCAAAACCCAGGCACAGGGCAAACATGCAGTGGAATCGGGCTACTGGCAAAACTATCGTTTCAATCCGCAGCTCGAAACCGAAGGAAAGAATCCATTTATTCTCGATTCAAAAGAACCGGACTGGAGCAAATTCCAGGAGTTCCTGAAAAGCGAAGTGCGTTTTACTTCACTTGAACAGGCATTTCCCGATGAAGCAAAGGTACTGTTTGCCGCTTGCGAAGACAATGCAAAATGGCGTTACAACAAGTATAAAAAACTTGCTGATTAATTATTCAACCCAATTCTTTAAGGGCCGGCTTTGTCCGGCCTTTTTCATCAAAACAAAAACCCATGAAAAATCTGTTCGTTGTTGTTTTAGTTGGCTTACTCACCCTGACTGCATGTCAGACTGAGCGTATTGTTGAAAAAACGGTGATTGTTCACGACACGGTTTATGTAAACAATTTTGATTACGACTACATGCTGATGGCGGTACTCTGGTATCAGACTTCAGCAGAAATGCGCGCTATGTGCTATCAGGCATTCAATACTGCACGGATTTCGATCGATCAAACACTTGAAAGTTATAAAGGCCCTAAAAAACTTGCTGTTGTTGTAGATATTGACGAAACCATGGTAGACAATAGCCCCTACGAAGCTGCGAATATTCTCGGAAACTTCGGTTACCCTGAACGTTGGGGTGAATGGATCGACAAAGCATCTGCCACGGCCATTCCCGGTGCAGTTGAATTTATGAAATACGCTGTTTCAAAAGGCGTCGATGTGTTTTATGTCAGCAATCGAAAAATTGCCGAAAAGGATGCTACCATAAAAAATATGCGGGCACTTGGTTTCCCTATGATCGATGATGAACATTTGTTGCTGCGCGACAAGACCAGTAGCAAAAACGAGCGTCGCGACAAAGTATCGGCAACTCATAATATTGTGTTGCTGATTGGCGACAATATGAATGATTTTAGCGGTATTTTTGAAAACAAAACGGTTGATGATCGCTTTACCGTTACCGACGAAAACAAATCGGAATTCGGAAAGCGTTTTATCGTTCTTCCAAACCCAATGTATGGTGATTGGGAAAGTGCAGTGCTCAAATACAATTTCAAACAAACCAACGAGCAGAAAGACAGCGTCCGCAAAGAAAACCTGAGAGGAATGTAAGTCTGAGTTCATTGTTTCTGTTTAAATAATCTCTATTGGGTTTAGTGTAAAAGCTAAACCCATTTTTTGTTGCTGCAACAACGAGGATGTCTCAAAATATCGCCTTCTTCAAAAATAATATTCCATCGTCCGAAAGCGACGTAGGAGCGAAAGGGTATGGAATCGTTGTTTTTGAAGCTGTTACGACGATTCCATATTCCGGCCGAATATTATCCCTCGAAGGGTTCAGAACCCTTCGAGGGATTTCGAACCGGCCGGAACGATGGAATATCGTAACGATTTTCAATTTTGAGACATCCTCTTACTATCCCACCTAATAATTTCTTAACATAGCGCTAATGTAGAGTTGTTTTTGTACCTTTATTTTTGCATCATTAAAAACTCCGTACAATGGAATATTATTTTATAGGTGTATTGGTCGTACTTTTTCTGCTCTCAATAATGGATCTCACCGTCGGTGTGGCCAACGATGCAGTAAACTTTCTCAACTCCGGGTACGGCTCCCGTAGTCTCACTTTCAAGTGGTTGCTCGTGATAGCTTCGCTGGGTGTTTTTGTTGGCGCCTTGTTTGCCGGCGGCATGATGGACGTGGCGCGATCAGGGGTGTTTCATCCGCAATATTTTATGTTCGAAGAAGTCATTATGATTTATCTGGCCGTAATGCTCAACGATGTGCTGCTGATTGATTTCTTCAATACGCTTGGACTGCCAACATCGACAACCGTTTCTCTGGTTGCGGCGTTGCTGGGTGCTTCCTTTACTTTTTCAGTGGCAAAACTTGTTGAAAATGGGCAGGCAATTGGCGATCTCGATATGTACATGAATACAGAAAAAGCTTTTGCAATGATCATTGCTATTTTTGTATCCATTGCCATCGCTTTCTTTTTCGGATTGCTTATTCAAAAAATTGCGCGAACTGTTTTCAGTTTCAACTTCTCAAGATATAAAATCGGCGGAGCCATTTTCGGTGGCATTGCAATCGCCCTTATTTCATATTTTATATTTTTCAAAGGAATGAAATCGGCCACTTTCATCGATAAGGACATGAAAGAATATGTGGCCCAGCACCTTGCATTGATGCTTACTTCAGTAATGGCAGGGGCCGCTGTAATTCTGTTGATGTTGCAATTGCTTTTCAGAGTAAATGTTTTTCGGGTCATTGTGATTTATGGAACTTTTGCAATCGCCATGGCATTTGCTGGTAATGACCTCGTAAACTTTCTCGGACCATCACTGGCTGGTCTCGATGCCTACCAGGCCTATTCTGTAACCGGAGATCCAACAATGACAATGGAGACATTAAGTACTCCGGCCAAGGTTCCGGTTGGATTTCTGATGGGGGCTGGATTAATCATGTTGCTGACTTTGTGGCTCAATAAAAAAACCCGAACCGTTATCCGCACCGAGGTTGGATTGTCGCGTCAGAACGAAGGTGTTGAAAATTTCGACACCAATCCGGTAGCTCGTTCGCTTGTAAAACTGGCTGTTTCAATCGGAAATTTCTTTACACTGGTACGCATTCCTGCTGTCCATCGCTGGATCGAAAAACGGTTTGCTGCTCCTCCAATGAGCAACAGTCCCGATGCACCGGCATTTGACATGGTACGCGCTGCAATAAATCTCACCGTCGGATCAAGTCTCATTGCATTCGGAACATCGCTCAAACTCCCGCTTTCAACAACCTATGTTACTTTCATGGTGGCCATGGGAACATCACTGGCTGACCGCGCCTGGGACCGCGACAGCGCTGTGTATCGCGTTTCCGGAGTTACCACTGTAATTGGCGGTTGGTTCATTACAGCATTTCTGGCCTTCCTTTCTGCCGCACTGCTTGCCTATGTGCTCTATCTGGGCAGCATTGTTTCAGTCGTTCTTCTGTCCGTATTTGCCATATTCTTTCTTGTCCGCAGCAAAGTTATTCACCGTCGTCGCGAAAAGGATTATCAGGAAAAAGAAAACATGTTACGCATTGATGAGAATACCGGCGAAAGCGAAATTCTCGACTTATGCAGAACCAATGTTTCGTATGTAATAGAGAAAATTCCTGAAGTCGTCACTTTAATCCGTGAAGGCCTTGAAGAAGAAAAACTGAAAAAGCTGAAAGAAGCTGATGAAATTGTGAAAGACATTAATAAGCGGACAGAATTGTTCAGCTCAACCGTCAACAGCTCAATTTCAGCACTGGGAGACAATTACGTGCTCTATGGCGAATACTATCTCAAAAACGCTGAAATCCTCCGTGAAATCTCAGTCAGTCTTGGTTATTTGACGCACCCTGTGTATAATCACATCAATAATCAGCATAAAAATCTCGGCAAAAATCAAATGCGCGATTTCGAGTCTTTGTCCGAAGATCTGCAGCAGTTATGCGACTTCTCAAAGAAAATTGTGATGGAAGATTCGGGTCGTGGCCTGGCCGACGATCTGCATCAGATAGCCAATGTCGTTTGCGATAAAATCAAAATTGTCCGGCGTTCTCAGATCGAGCGGGTGAAACGCAAAGAAAATGCATCACGCTCAAGTCTGCTGTTTTTCAACATCACCACCGAAATTCAGAATATCACGCGCTTTGTAAATGAATTGACAGAACTCGATATCAGAACCAAAAGCCAGGCGGCCGACACTGATTACCGCTTGATCTAGCAGCTTGTTTTTCAATTAATATTGACCCGGAATCAACTGACAGATCCGGGTCAATATTAATTTATTGTTACCAAATGGTTATTAATGCGTAACATTAAATTCATATTGGAATTTCCAGGAAATTTGCAGGAAATTAGAAAAAATGTTCGGACTTGATTTAGGGATGACCATCCTGTTGTTTGGTTGCATATTGGCAGCCATGGCGTTTGAATTTATCAATGGATTTCACGATACGGCCAATGCAGTTGCAACGGTCATTTACACACGTTCGCTGAAACCCCGGGTAGCAGTAATCTGGTCCGGAATCTTCAATTTTCTAGGCGTTTATTTTGGTGGAATTGCGGTTGCAATTGGTATTATTAATCTGCTGCCCCTCGAAATTCTGCTCGACCAAAACATCAGTCATAATGTTGCGATGGTTGCTTCGCTAATTCTGACAGCCATCATCTGGAACCTTGGCACCTGGTATTTCGGTATTCCCTGCTCCAGCTCGCACACACTCATTGGAAGTATTTTCGGCGTTGGTCTTGCCTTTCTTTTCATTTCAGACTCAAGTGGTGCAGCGCTTAACTGGACAAAAGTTATTGAAGCATTCAGCGCACTTTTGATTTCACCGGTAATCGGCTTTGGGCTTACAATTCTTTTGATGCACATTTTAAAACGAACCATCCGAAAGAAAAAGTTTTTCAAACCTGCCGATCCGGAGAAAAAGCCGCCTTTTTGGGTGCGTTTACTGCTGATCGGGACATGCACCACCGTAAGTTATTCGCATGGCTCCAATGATGGACAGAAAGGAGTTGGATTGATTATGATTATTCTGATCAGCTTGCTGCCTGCACACTTCGCACTCGATATTTCGAAAAACCCATCCAATATGATCGGTAATGTAAATCACATTGAGTATTATATTGGCAAAACCGATACTACAAAAATCCTGGTGGCCGATCTGCCTGTATATACTACACTGACATCCTGTATTTCTGATCTTAAAGGGAATTTACTGATAGCACAGAATCCTGAACAATCAGACAAGCTCGACCGATTCAATGCAAGAAAAGACATTCTTACCATTAAGAAAAAAATGAATGAGTTTCTAAAAAGTCCTTCTGTCGTTAAGAACAATGCACTTGTGTTGAATCATAAAGAAAGCAAAATGCTGAAAAACGATATTAAGGAAATGGACTCTTACACGGAATATGCACCTTGGTGGGTGATTCTGATGGTTTCAATTTCACTTGGGCTCGGTACTATGATTGGCTGGAAACGTATTGTAACAACACTTGGTGAAAAAATCGGCAAAACGCAGATGAGTTATGCACAAGGCGCCAGCGCCCAAATAGTAGCAACCGCAACCATCATGTCTTCGTCAACCATTGGCTTGCCGGTAAGTACAACCCATGTGCTCTCATCCGGCATTGCAGGATCTATGGTGTATGAAGGCGGCTGGCACAATCTGCAAATGAAAACCATTTACAACATTCTGCTCACCTGGGTTATTACCATCCCGGTTACCATTGTCATGTCGGGCGGGCTGTTCCTGCTGATCCGGTCAATGTTGTAAGACCTTTCAGAAAATAATTATTCCGGTAAATCAATGTTCCCGGCTGGATCTTCATTCTCGCCAAACCAGACTACTGCATAATTCCCTTCGGCAGCCAATCCAATGGCTTTCCATTTCGAGTCTTTCCACATACCGAGGTTTATGATTACAGAATTATGCGGAGGACTCGATTTCCAGGCAGCAAGTGCATCTTCAGCCCTGAAAGAAGTATCTGTTGTCCAGAATGAGTTTTCGTAACCCCTGCCGATATACGAAGTCAGTTCCGATGGCTTACTCCACATCAACTCGGGGCCATTGCGCGCAGCATCGTAGCAAACCGGCTTCCATGGCCCATTTTCGCTCCAACTGTGCATACCACATTTTTTTGCAGGCGGGTAATTGTTCAAATCGCGGACATGACACTGAGCTACTTTTGTAAGCGATGATGAAACAGGAATACTTTTCAATCGCTTTTTTGATCGGTATTCCATAATCTGCCTGTACAATTCAATTTCCCGCTCATTCATGGCTCTCAGACTGGTGTCGGTCTGTGCATGTATAACCGGACTGACAATAAAAAGGGCAAGAAGAAGAAAAAATGTTCGCATGATTAACAAAAGGGTGTCAATGAATAGCGCGCCGCACTGCAAAAATATTGCCTGAAATGACTACTTTTGCAAAAAACAAACAAGGTGATATTTCCGTTTCTTCCAGACTACGATGAAAAGCTGAATGCCATTTGCGTTGAGGACGTTTTTTATTCCTACACTTCGTTTCGCAATCGAATCGATGCCATTGCATCTTTGCTTACTTCGCGTGGCTTGAAAAAAGCTGCTGTCGGTGTTGTGGCTTCGGATCATGCCGACACTTATGCCGCAGCCATGGCCATCTGGGCCACCGGAAATATTTATGTACCACTCAACCCCTACCACCCGTCCGACCGCATTGCGAGCATTGTTGAGCAGGCTGAAATAAAACTCATTCTGCACAGCACAGAAAAAGTGCAAGCCAATTCCGAATTCGTATGTACGTGCGATCTGAAAGAAAATATTTTTGACCATCCTGCATCGCCCGAAGACAATGACACGGCCTATATTCTTTTTACTTCCGGCAGTACAGGTCAGCCAAAAGGTGTTCCGGTTTCATACGGCAATGTGCGCTCTTTTCTGCGCAACCTCGAAACAATGAATTACCAACTTGGCCCGGGCAGCCGCTTTCTGCAGATGTTCGATCTCAGTTTCGACCTAAGCATTGTTTCCATTTTGTCACCGTTTATTTGCAGAGGAACTTTGTTTTCAGTTCCGAACAACAATATTAAGTATCCAACAATTTTCAGACTGCTCGAAGAATATGAAATCGAGTTTGCCATTCTCGTTCCCAGCGTGGTTGCTTATCTACGGCCATACTTCGATGAGATCATGCTCGAAAAAATGAAATACATGTGTCTCAGCGGCGAAGCGGTTCCGCACGGACTCACTCTTGAGTGGAAGAAATGCTGTCCAAATGCGGAATTTCAAAATCTGTACGGACCTACCGAAGCAACTATTTATTCCGTGTGGTATCGCATGCCGGAAAATGAAATTCCTTCGCGCAATGGCATTGTCAGTATCGGCTGGCCTACGCTCGACATTGATGCAGTGATTGTTGATGATGAGAATAAAATTGTGGCGGATGGCGAAAAAGGAGAACTGCTCCTCAACGGAGGTCAGGTAATTACGGGTTATCTGAAGAATGAAGAAAAAAACCGCGAAGCGTTTGTTGAAATAAATGGGAAGAATTTTTACCGCACCGGGGATATATGTATTCGTGAAAACGGCTTGTACTTTTATCTTGGACGTAAAGATTATCAGGTTAAAATCCGCGGCTTCCGTGTGGAATTGAGCGAAATAGAACATCATATTGCTTCGTTTTACGAAAATCGCAGAGTAGTTGCCATGGCCGCACACGATACTACAGGAAACGACGTTATTGTTGCAGCCATTGAAGGCAGCGAAGACGCGATACACGACTTGAACGATTATCTGAAAAGCAAAATGCCATTCTATATGATTCCTTCCGAATTCCGCTTCATAAGCAGCTTTCCGCTAAACAACAATGGCAAAATAAACCGCAGAGAAATTAATAATCTGGTACTTGGACATGACTGATCTCAACTACACCATACGCCGCGCGAAGGAAAGCGATTATCGTTTTCTGGCTGAAGCCATTCTGAAAGCAGATATCGGCTCAACCGGCACAAACACAAGTTATGCTGCCTTGTTCGGAATCAGCTACGAGCAGGCACGCGACGCTATTGAAGCCATGATGCCCGAAGAAGTGGAAGGATGCGAATTTTCGCCGTTTCACTTTCTTGTTGCAGAATATGAAGGGAAACCTGTGGCTTGTATTTCCGCATGGATTGAGGGCCTTGATGGTGTTTCATCATGGATGGTGCGTTCGGTGCTCATGCAGCAATACTATCCGAAAGGGGCACTGGAATTTGTGCAGAACCAAAAACACATCACCGACAAAATGATGGTGCATCGCACGGATGGAGATCTGCAGTTTGAATCTGCATTTGTCGCGGAAGAACACAGAGGCAAGGGACTAATTACAAAGCTCTTCAAAGCGCATGTTGCAAAATATCTATTGCAGCAGTATCCGGTCAGCAATGCCGAACTGATGACTTACATTGAGAACAAAACAGCCATTCACGCATACGAAAAAATGGGATTCACCATTACAGAACGTACTTATTGTGACGACCCGGACGTGCTGAAATACTTTCCCGGAGCCGGAATGCTGTTAATGAAAGTCGACATAATGAATTTAATGAAAGGATAATAATACTATGAACAACGAAGAAATCAATTCAAAGGTTCAGGAAATTTTCAGAGACGTGTTTCAGGCACCAGCTCTTGTTATCAACCCTGAAATGACAGCCAACGATGTTGACAAATGGGACAGCCTCACACATTTAACCATGATTGCAAAAGTGGAAGAGGCTTTTGGATTCCGTTTCAAGTTGAAAGAAATGGTGAAAATGAAAAACGTCGGCGATATGCTGACCATCATCAATGAAAAGCTGATCGCATAAAATGAAGAGATATCAGGTCTTTGCAATTATTGTGCTGACAGGCGTACTCCTGCTTGCAGCATCCTGTTTCTGGCCAAAAAGCGAGATTGTTGTAGGCAACAGGATTATTACTTTTATTCCAAAGGAAGAAATTCTGAATTTTAAAGTAAAGGACAATACACAAAATGTAGACAGTGTGATTGCGATGCTTGAATCGCGCGCCTACGGCGTGAACGAGGATGCTATAAAACGCATGAGCATTCTTGATGAATCAGTGTTTAATTCCAGCGATTTTTTCCTTAATCCTTCGGCTGCCGAAGGTGGCACTGCGCTGGAGAATTTTTTCAAATATCTGCAAAAAAGCGATTCTTCGCTCATTCGTATCGGCCATTATGGCGATTCGCAAATCGAGGGAGACCGCATCACAAGCCTGCTCCGGATCATGTTTCAGGACAAGTTTGGCGGCAGTGGAGTTGGTTATGTTCCAATCGACGATGTGACTTCGCCGGTTAGTTATACGCGAAGCACAAGCCCCAACTGGGTTCGCCACACTGTGTTTCATAATCGCTCTGCCAAAGGGTTGTATTGTGCCGGAGGAGCTGTGTTCCGTTATCGTTTTTCAACTCCGGAATGCACACGCGACAGCATCGGAGAAAACGGAGATACAACCAAAATAAAAATTCCAGCTTGTTCCTACGCAAATGCAACTGTATATCTGAAACTTTTCCGCGGCTACAGTGTTGCAAAATTATGGTATGGAAAAGCAACTGAAACAGCTGAGCTGAAAGTTTATAATTCAAAAACCAATGAACTTTTGGCCGAAGTTGTGCTTGATAGTCCCGATCCATTCAATGTTTTGAAGCTTCCGCTTAAATCGAATCCGGCAGCATTAAAATTCGTGTTCACCGGCCCCAGTCCTGAGATTTACGGACTGAGCTTTGATCCCGGTGCCGGAGTTCAATTTGACAATTATGGTCTACGCGGACATAGCGGCGACGGACTTATGACTATTCAAAACGATTTTTTGAAAGCACAATTCATAAAGCTAAATAACAAACTTGTAATACTCCAGTTTGGCGGAAACGTTACACCCTATGTGAAAAATGAAGCGTCGCTGAACAACATCAAAAACAGCTACGACCGGCTCTACGCGCATTTCCGCAAAGCCCTGCCCGATGCATCCGTGCTTGTAATTGGTGTGAACGATGTTGCACGCAGTGTTGGCGGAACCTATGCATCGTACCCGATGGTAAGCCGAATTCGTGATGTTCAGAAAGAAGTAGCGCTGAAAAACGGTTGTGCATTTTTCGATCTGTATCAGCTGATGGGTGGCGAAAACTCTGTGCTGGCCTGGAATAAAAAGGGCTGGGCATCGCGTGACGGACATTACAGCGACAAAGGACGTGAGATTGTTGTCAATGAACTTTTCCTCGCCATTATGGGCGAATACAATAAATATTTAATTCACGGAACAACTGCCGGTAAATGATGACAGGTAATTTCAAAATATTTGTGTTGATCACCGGACTTCTGTTCTTCGGCCTGAAAAGCCATGCTCAGAAGAATCCAACTGATACAAATTACCTGAAGCAAGCCGTCAAGTACAGCGAATTTTTCGATTTTTTACAGTACGATAAAAACATGCTTGAGTGGTATCAGATCGATGCCATAGCACCATTTTTCGAAAAGCTAAAAAAATCCAACAAGGAAAAAGTCGTCATTCTACATATTGGCGATTCTCACATTCAGAGCGACATTGGAACGGGTATCACCCGGGCAATGCTTCAGCAGATTTTTGGCTTCGGTGGACGCGGGATAGTTTTCCCTTATCAGGCAGCCGGCACCCATTCTGCGTTTGATTATTTTGCTCAGTCGCATGGAGTCTGGTCAGCATCGAAAAATGTAGAGCTAAAGCCAAAAATGAATATTGGCATCAGTGGCATCACGGTATTCACGACCGACTCAACCGCAGGATTCAAGCTGATTTTCAGAAAACACTACTACTCCATTCAGCCCGATTTTAAAAGGATTCGCATCTATTGCCACAAAGGAAAAGAAAGTTTCGATGCGAAAATAAAAGCCGGTGGCACCAACACGTGGGTTGATGCAGATTGCCATTCCGACAGCCTTCCGTATGTCGAGGTAATTCTGCCAAAAGCATCGGACACACTGACACTTGTTGTGAACAAAACATCGCCCGAACAAAAATATTTCGAGTGTTATGGTATCGAAATCCAGAGCGTGGCCAACTCCGGTATTCAATACATCAGCGTTGGGATCAACGGCGCAGGCTATCACAGTTTTTTCAATCAAAACCTTACTTCTACGCAGCTAAAGGCAGTGAAGCCCGATCTTGTGATTTTTGATTTGGGAATTAATGATTTTTTTCGCGGCACATTCAACTATCAATACATCATGAGCAGCATCAACAAATCGATCGCGCTTTTCCGCGAGTCGGCACCCAATGCTGTTTTCATGCTGCCAAATGCACAAGATATTTATTATCGCGGAAGAAATATTACCAACTGCAAAGATTACAGCATGCTCACCCGATTGCTTTCAAAAGAACAGAATGTTGTTCTTTATGATTATTACAATATATCCGGCGGGCCTCAATCCATGCTGAATTGGGCAAAGAACGGATTGTCGCAGCGCGACCGCTGCCATCTTAGTTACAAGGGCTACAAAGTGAAAGGCGAATTGTATTGCAATGCCCTGCTCAATTCATACATTGCTTACCTGTCGCGCTATCCCGATAGCCTGCTCGTTTTCAATGATCACATCGATACTACCAATTTTGGTAATTGGGTTATTAATAAATCCACCTATTACAACCGTCAGGAAGTTGCTGCGACTGACAAAATTGAGAATTACAAAAATCAGACAGGTGGAATAAAAACATCAGGTCAGGGAACAGGCCAGTACTATATTGTGCGATCCGGCGACAATCTAAGCACCATTGCAAAGCGTTATGGAGTAACGGTTTCTGATCTTCAAAAATGGAACAATCTTTCTTCCACCCGTATTAATGCAGGCCAGAAGCTGCTAGTGAGCAAAACAGCTGTAAAAAACACAACAACACAAAATACTACGGTGCAGAATACTTCTACGCAGCAAACAAGCAGCGGAAGTAAGAAAGTAGTGTATACCATAAAAAGTGGCGACAACCTCGGCTCGATTGCGGCGAAATACAAAGTGTCTGTTGACGATATTAAAAAATGGAATGGGCTGACATCAAGTAATATTGTTGCCGGGAAAACGCTGGTGATTTATACCGCAGGAACGGCCCAAAAAACGTCAACACAGACTACAACACAACAACAGACCACTCAGACTCAAAGCAACAAACTCGGCACTGTTCATATTGTGAAAAGCGGTGAGTCGCTCTGGTCAATCGCAAAAAAATACAATACGACCGTCGATAAAATCAAGAAGGATAACAAAATGACATCCGACAATCTGAATGTCGGACAAAAACTAAGCATCAAGTAGTATGAATTTTTCGTTTACCGACTTTCTGTATTCGCTTCAATATCTGCCCGGACAGCCGCTTATATTCCAGTCTGTCACATTCTTCATACTCTTCGCATTCTTCTATCTGCTGTATTCGCTATCGTTCAACAACCGCACTTTGCGGAACAGTGTCCTCCTGCTTTTCAGCTTATACTTCTATTACAAAATTAGCGGACTTTTTGTCGGAGTGATGATTCTGATGGCCACCATTGATTTTTTTATTGGAAAAGGCATACACAAATCAAAAAGTGATGCAAGTAAAAAATGGCTTCTGGTGCTGTCTGTAGCCATCAATGTTGGCGCCCTTTTATATTTCAAATACACCAATTTTCTGCTTGAAACATGGACGGGTTTTGTTCACCCGGGAACAGAGCCCCTGGTGCTGAAAATCGTTCAGCCACTCGGCATTTCCTACTTTGTTTTTAAATCGCTCACCTACATTTTCGATATCCACCGCGAAGTCATCGAAGAGCCCGAGCGCAACTGGTTCCGCTATGTGCTGTATGTTTCGTTTTTTCCAAATATTCTGGCCGGGCCCATTTCGAAGGCGCGCGATTTACTTCCTCAATTTATTTCAAAACCAATCATTGACAAAAACATCCTGAGCAAAGGACTGTTTTTAATCATGCTTGGACTAATCAAAAAAATTGTTTTCGCAGATTTTATTGCTGCAAATCTGGTGGATCGCGTTTTCGAAAGTCCGCAATATTTTACCGGGCTTGACGCGCTGATGGCCGCTTATGGAGGTTTGCTGCAACTCTATTTCGATTTTGCCGGCTACACCGACATGATGGTTGGATTTGGTTGCCTGATGGGATTTACCATTGAGCACAACTTCAACAAGCCGTTCATTGCAGGCAACATCACTGAATTCTGGCGCCGCTGGCACATCACATTATACAACTGGCTCAATGAATATTTGTATCAACCCATGGCCTTCGCGTGGCGCCGGGGTGGAAAATCGCTCATATTGCTGGCTGTGTTCATCACATTTTTTGTATCCGGCCTGTGGCATGGTGCAGCCCTTACCTTTGTGGTGTGGGGCCTTTTGCATGGAGCAGCCATCGCCTGGGATGTGATTAGCCAGAACACCAGATCAAAAATCCAAAAATGGATGCCAAAAAGCATTTATTCTTTCATCAGCATTTTTATCACTTTTCATTTTCTGGTTTTTACAGCCGTATTGCTTAAAGTTCCCAACTTAGCCAAAGCCGGCGAATTCTATAATTTTATTCTGACTGCAGATTTTGCCCTGTTTCCGCAATGGCTTGGTATTTATATGACCCCGTTCCTGTTGATGCTGGGCGGTTTGATTTTGCAATATCTGCCAATAAAAATGTACGCAGGAATCCTAGGTGGATTTACTAAAACCCACTGGTCGCTCAAAGCCGCAACCCTGGCCGTTCTTATAATATTACTCTATCAGCTTTACAGTCTCGACGCGATGCCGTTTATTTATATTCAGTTCTAGTCTGCAATATTTTCAAACAATAATGTATCTGGAATCCGGGAAATATTACCATATTTATAATCATGCAAACGGGTTTGAAAATATTTTTCGCAAAGGTGAAAATTTCTCGTTTTTCCTCGAGAAATACAAATTTCATTTATCAGCGTTTTTCGACACCTACGCATATTGCCTGATGCCGAACCACTTTCATTTTCTGGTTCGGGTAAAAAGCTGCGAAGAGATTGTTGCTGCGCTGGAAGAGATGCTTAAACCAACTTCAACTTCGCCAACTTCAACGAAGTTTGAAACTTCTTCGCCAACTTCAACGAAGTTTGAAACTTCGTTGAAGTTTATGGCGAAAGAGGAGTTGCCACCTTTCTTTAGCGCAGCAAAAACATCCCCAAGCTCCCGCTTCAATGCCTATAAAAAGACTTCTAGAAAACTCGAAGCTTTAAAAGACCTCAAAAGCTCAAACGGCTCGGCATCGGAAGTAGAAGCGTTTCTTCAAATATGGATCAGCCGCCAGCTCGGCGACTTGTTTTCGAGTTATACGCAGGCGTTCAATAAGCAAAACAAACGAATGGGCGGATTGTTTATTCATCCCTTTCAGCGAAAAGAAGTGTTGTCCGATGATTACTTGCGAACGCTTGTTGTGTATATTCACAACAACCCCGTTTATCATGGTTTTTTCCAACGACCGGAAGAGTGGATTTATTCTTCCTATAATGAAATAATTAATAACGAAAATTATTTTGTTGATTCAAATACTGTCATTCAATGGTTTTCGGATTTCGAAAATTTCGTCTTTTGCCACAATATAATTCCTGATATTGATTTTGATTATACGCTTGAATAGCAACTTTTGGACTTTTGTAGCGTCATTTCAAATAAATACTGGCCCGCTTTTCAAAAACAATTTGGCTTAGCACTGTTCATTTTGTTTCTTTGTCTCAAGATTAAAAGTCATGAAATATCTGCTTAATATTTCCCTGCTGTTTCTGCTGGCGACTCAAGCCATTGCGCAGACCGACACAAGCCATTCAGCAAGAATGCAATGGTTTTCCGATGCCAAACTTGGCATTTTTATTCATTGGGGAATTTATTCCACTGGTCGTGGCAGCGAGTCCTGGGAGTTTCACAACGGGCATATGAGTCACAAGGATTATATGGCTCAGATTAGTGAATTCACGGCAGAGAAATACGATCCGGCCGGATGGGTATCGCTGATCGAAAAAACCGGAGCCAGATACATAGTTATTACTTCGAAACATCATGACGGAGTATCGCTCTGGGACACAAAATTCAACGACCTGAGTACAAAAAAAAGTTCCCCGGCGAAGCGCGATGTGCTTACACCGTTTGTGAACGAAGTAAGAAAAACCGACTTAAAACTTGGCTTATATTATTCTCTGATTGACTGGACACATGAAGATTACCCCGGATTCCTGCGCGATTCGGGTCGTTACGAAATCAGTGCAGATCCAAAGCGATGGAAAAAATTCATTAAGTTCAACAACGGCCAGTTGAGTGAAATTCTTGAGCAATACAATCCCGACCTGGTCTGGTTTGACGGCGATTGGGAACACAGTGCCGAAGAATGGGATGCGGCCGGTATTCGTGAAAGAATTTTGAAAAATAATCCGAATGCAATCATCAATGGCCGTCTGCAGGGATTTGGCGATTATGCCACGCCCGAACAGCATTTTCCGGTAGTCCGTCCACAAAAGGAAAACTGGGAATTGTGTATGACCATGAATGATTCATGGGGCTATTACATCACAGATTCAGCCTATAAAACGCCTTATGAAATCATAAGTATTTTTGCCGATTGCATAAGTTTTGGGGGCAATCTATTACTCGACATTGGCCCGAAAGCCGATGGAACCATTCCTGAAGAACAGCTGTTTATTATGCAGGAACTCGGTCAATGGAATGCCAAACACAGCGAAGCGGTTTTCGAATCAGTTGCAGGAATGCCGCTCGGACATTTTTATGGACCAACCACCATTTCAAAAGACTCGACTGCCCTGTATTTGTTCCTGCAGGGAAATCAAAGTGGAAATGTGATTCTGAAAGGGTTGAACAACGATATTAAAAAAATTGAAGTGGTTGGATCCAACACTCCCGCAGATTTCAAAGTGGTTGGAAAGATCTCCTGGAGCAAGGTTCCGGGTATTGTTTACATTGATGTCCCAGAAGGAGTGCAGGACAAATACATGACCGTACTTAAAGTTACTCTTGATGGCAAATTGTCGCTTTACCGCGGTGAGGGCGGGCTGTAGAATAATGAACAAGGAACAAGGAAGGTTTAATGACGAAGTAATCCAAAGTTCTTAAAGTTTATAAAGTAGAAAGGCGCTTCAAATATTTCTGCCTTTACTTCGTCATTCCTTGTTCAGTGTTCATGATTCGATGTTTACTTCAACATTCCTTATTCAGTGTTCGATGTTCCATTGCATATTCAGTATTCATTACTTTTATATTAAGCAATTGTAACTTCGTATGCTCGTTCCGGTATTTTAATAACTTTGTCTGACAAATTGATTTACACAAATGAATCAGAACGAAAATATCCGAATACTGCTGGTGGACGACGAGAAGGACATTCTCGAGATCATGAGTTACAACCTGAAAAAGGAAGGTTATAATGTATTTACCGCCCGCGATGGCCAATCGGCAATCACCAAGGCGCTGGACATCGAACCTCAGCTGATTGTACTGGACATTATGATGCCGGGTATGGATGGAATCACGGCCTGTCAGGAAATGAGGAAACATGATACTCTGAAAAAATCAGTCATTATTTTCCTGACTGCGCGCAATGAAGATTTCGCACAGATCGCGGCTCTTGAATCTGGTGGCGACGACTTCATAAGCAAACCCATTACACCTAAAGTATTTCTGACAAAAGTCAAAACATATTTGCGTCGCTTTTCGACCGAAAGCAGTACTGGATCCTCAAGGGAACTTGAATTTGAAGGACTCACCATAAATTTCGAACGCTATATTGTTATTCGCGAAGGACAGGAAATATTGCTTCCACGCAAAGAATTCGAGTTGCTCGCATTGCTGGCCAGCAAACCCGGAAAAGTTTTTACGCGCGAAGAAATATTTTCCAAAGTCTGGGGAAATGATATTGTTGTCGGCGATCGAACCATTGATGTTCATATTCGTAAAATCCGCGAAAAAATCGGACTGAGCCTGATTCGTACGGTTAAAGGTGTTGGTTATACTTTTGAAATTAAAAAATGAAAATCGTTCCCGGAAATCCGCGACAATTATCGGTTTTTATTGCAGCTTTGCTTGCCGTTCTGGTGTTTGTCATCAGCATGGTTGTTATTGAATTTACTCTTGCCCCCTCCTGGATAGTGGCTACAACATTGGCTTTGGCAACATTCCTGGTGGTTTTTATTGCATTGCTGTACACACTCAATCGCTTTATATACGATAAAATCAGACTCATTTATAAATCAATCCGCAGCACAAAACTCGGAAGAAGCACAAGAAAACTGCAGATTGAAAAAGGCGATGTTATTGAAAATGTCAGTCGTGATGTTGAACAATGGACACGTGACAAAGCCAACGAAATTGAAATTCTGAAAAAAAACGAGGAATTCCGGCGCGAGTTCATCGGAAACGTCTCGCATGAACTCAAAACGCCCATTACAACCATTCAGGGCTATGTGCTGACCCTGCTCGACGGCGGCCTCCATGACAACGAAATCAACGTGAAATATCTGCAACGAGCTGCAAAAAACATCGACCGTCTGATTGCCATTGTGAATGATCTCGACGAAATTTCGAGGCTTGAAAGCGGCACCATGAAAATGAATTTTGAAAATTTCAATTTTTCAGCACTGGTGAAAGATGTGTTTGAATTCATGGAAATTAAAGCTGAAAAACGTCGCATCGTGCTCGATTATAAAAATCAGTCTGACTCGAAAATCATGGTGCACGCAGATCCTGACCGTATACGGCAGGTTCTCATCAACCTGATCGACAATTCGCTGAAATATGGAAACCGCTTTGGTTCGACGACCATCAGCGCCTTTGACATGGATGAATATTTTTTAATAGAAGTAGCGGATAGCGGAATTGGTATAGATCAGGCCGATCTGCCGCGGATTTTCGAGCGCTTCTACCGCACCGAAAAAAGTCGCAGCCGCAAATTGGGTGGAACCGGCCTTGGACTTGCCATCGTGAAACATATTATCGAAGCGCATCAGCAAGCCATACATGTGCGTTCAAAAATTGATGTCGGAACCACGTTTTCGTTCACGCTTGCCAAAGCCAATAAATGATTGCTCGCATAGAATGCTGAGTTGTTGAGAACATGACGCAAAGAAAGTTAATAAAGAGTACAGGTCGCGCGCCGTGCAGCTATACGGTGCTTTAATCTCAATACTTTATTTCGACCTGATTAATATTATTTCGGTAACAATTTCTTAATCTTTAAGCTGTATTTTTGCGCAAAATTGAAGCGAAAATGAAGAAATCATTAGCAATATTCAGTGTTATTATTGTAATATTTTCGACACTGAAACTGTCGGCACAAGACACTTCAAAAACAAAACAAGCTTTTATTAAAAACACTGAAATATCCGGACAGTGGTTTATTTCCGGCAATTATGATGATCAGGATTCATTGTATCAGATAGAACTTAAACGTGGGTATTTCACCATTGAAAGTCACTTGACCGAAAGTCTGACGGCACGCTACACACAGGATATAACGCTCGATACAGAAGGTGATGATGCGGGTAATGTCGAGATGCGTCTAAAATACCTGTATCTTCAGCAAAAAATTAATTTCCTGCCCAAATTTCAGAAAGGATCAATTTCCGTAGGAATGGTCCCCCGTCCATGGATTGAATTTGAACAAAAGATTAACGCCTATCGGGTGATGGGCCCCATGTTTCTTGAAAAAACAAATGTGCTTAGTTCAGCTGATTTTGGATTTATCTATGAAGGATTGATTGGGGGCGAGATTGATAAACAATATCAGAAAGAAGTAAATGCAGCTTATCCTGGAAAATATGGCAGTTTTTCGTTTGGATTATACAATGGAGGTGGCTATCATGATGTTGAGCGCAACAACAATAAAACGTTTGAAGCACGTCTGACACTGCGCCCACTGCCTGCTTTTATGCCCGGGCTGCAGTTCGGGTATGCCTATGCCAACGGAAAAGCAAACATTGCAAATAATGACGCAGACTTTATTATGAATGTTCTGTATCTCTCCTCCGAAAGCAAATATCATGTGCTCATGGCTCAGTATTATAGCGGTGTTGGCGATTATGCCGGGACTTATGTTGATACACTGTTTCAATCCAACAAAAATTCAGGATATGCTTTTTTTGGAGAATTTAAAATCCCGCAAACAAAATTCTCCATTGTTGGCCGCTACGACAAATTTGAATCTGAAAACGACATTTCTCTAACCCGCATCAATACGGGAATTGCTTATCGTTTTCTAAAAAACAAACTGGTACTGGGAGCTGAATACTGGGATAAGAACGGCGATATCAGACGCATGTATGAGCTTGCGTTGGAAATCAGATTTTAGCATTGCACTCAAATAATAAACGCATTCACGCCGAATTACGCTCCTGTAAAGCCTTTCAACCAGCTCGGGCATAGTATATTGTAAATATATTTATTGAGGTTGTCTCAAAATTAAAAAACGTTACGATATTCCATCGTCCGCCTGCTGGCGGATATGGAATCGTCGTAACAGCTACAAAAACAACGATTCCATATCCTTTCGCTCCTGCGTCGCTTTACGACGATGGAATATTATTTTTGTAGAAACTGCTTGTTCCAAGACAGCCTCAGCAGTATTAAACAAAAGACTAAACCCAGCTCGGGAACATCGAATAGTTACGTCATTCCGCCAAACAGACTTCCCTGGCTTCTAAAAAGTCAGTAGCTATAAATAATTCACATTCACTTCCGGAATCAGTGGCATGTAGTTGAGTCTGCGCAACAGCTGAATCAGCGCAATAACGTCTTTCTGGCAATATTGCATAATGCGGATCAGATCATCCTCTTCGTAATAAACCCGCGCAACATCGGCACCATTGATATCATCCTTCGGCGTTGGAATGTCGAACAATTCAGTGAGCAAATCGAGTGAAGTGAAGTTCTTATAATCGCCAAATTTCCAAAGCTCCATAGTGTCGATATGCGCAATTTCCCATGGTTTTTTTCCCTGAATATTCAACATTTCCGGAATGCGGATTCCGTTGATCATCATTCGTCGGCAAATCCACGGGAAGTCGAATTCTTTTCCGTTGTGCGCACACAGAAGCCGCACCCCGCGCGATGGCAGATCGCGAAGATAATCAGCAAATTCATTCAGCAAAACGACCTCATCGTGTCCGTAGAAGCTTTTTAAATGAGCCTTCCCACCATTGACGACACCGGTTGATATACAGATGATTTTTCCAAATTCAGCAAAAATGCCGGCTTTTCCATACAATGATTCCGGGGTGTCATTCTCGGCACGTTTCATACTTTCGGCCTTTTTGTCCCAGAGATGCTTCATGCGCTCATTCAACGCGCTGTACGACTTGCTCCCGGGAACAGTTTCAATGTCAAGAAACAAAATATGTGAAAAATAATCTTCCATAACAAGTATATTTAGTTTTTTCGTGCTAAATTTATAAACAAATTCCGACAATGAGATTTAATTGGATTATTTTCTTTTTAATTGTTGCAGTAGCTGTTTCTTCGTGCCGCGAAGAGACCTACGAGCCGCCTTTCATACAGATGTACTCTCCTTCTGAAAACAGCGCTGCGACAACCGGCGACACGCTTCAGGTCTCAGGGTCCATATCTTCCGCCGTTCCAATTACGTACGTGAAAATTGTTTTGCTTACAACCGCATATGTTCAGGCTTGTCCAGCTGTGACCATCAATCCGGGCACTGAAAACTATTCAATAAATACTGAATATATTATTTCGAACACCTCTTTGCTATCTGGCACTCATTACCTGTATATCGAGGCTGGCAACGGATACAGCGCATCCACCAAATTTATTCGACTTACAGTAACCGGAATACCAAAAGAAAGCCGGTCTCTCGTTGTATTCTGCCATGAAAAGGCCAATGACAATGTGAAAATATATAAAGTTGACAGTTTACTGAATTATTCACTTTTCAAACAATTGCCCGACGACTTTCAGGAAGGTGCCGTCAATAGCCAGAATCAACTGATTTATTCCATGGGTCAATACAAAGGAAATCTATATTTTCTCGATGCTGCCAACGGCTCCGTTGTTGATCAGGTCAACGCACTCAATAATCCTCCTTTTCCCTATTTTGAGTCATTGTATTGGGGTAATAATTTGCTGATTGTAGGGTATTACGACGGGCGAATTGAAGGATATTTTGGAAATGGGAATCTTAAATTTGTTTACACTTTTGACAACTACAGGCTGCATCAAGTCAGCTACGACGGCATATATCTTTTATCGGTTCTTGAATATTTTAATGGCAGCATGTTTTTCACAGGGGCTATTTACGAGTATTCAGGATTGTTGAAAGATATGGTGTACGGTACTTACAAAGTCCAGAATCTTTTTCGTGTTTCAGGCAACGACGTTGTTCTGTTTTGCAATGAAGGAACACAGCCAAGCGTGCGCACCCTAAACACATATTCGATGGTTATAACACACCTGAAAAATCTCCCGGCTGGAGAAATCTATGGTGTTTCTCAAATCGACTATGACAGACATCTCATCAGTCACAGCGATGGTCTTTTTGTTTATTCCTTCGACGATAATACTTATGCTGAAATCGGCAATGCAACAACGTTTGGAGATGTTGTGTATGACGAAACGGATGACGTTCTTTACCTTTCATCCGGAAAAAACATCAATGCTTATTCATATCCAACCGGTTCATTAATCGGAACGGTTGCACTTCCAGACTCTATAAAAGACATCAAAATACTTTATAACCGATGAATAAGAAAACGCTTATTGTAACTGAAGATGGCTCCCACACATTGTTTCTGCCAGAGATAAATGAACATTACCATTCTATTCACGGAGCTGTAGCCGAAAGCAAACATGTGTTCATCGAAGCCGGTTTAAAACCAAAAATAAATAATATTACATCCATCAATATTCTCGAAGTCGGACTGGGAACCGGACTGAATGCAGCGCTGACATTGCTTGAAGCAGAAAACAATAAAAAGATCGTGCGTTATTTTGCTGCAGAACCAAATCCAATAAGCGCTGACAATATCGCAAAACTCAATTACGCCGATATAGCCGGAGGCGATCGCATGAAAGAAGCACTAAGAGCCATACATGAGGCAGACAGAGAAAGAAAAGTACTTATTGGTGACTATTTTGTTTTTCATTATCACGAAAATAAAATTCAGCAAATTGAATTTGAAAATAATTTTTTTGATGTTGTATATTTCGACGCCTTCTCTCCCGGCGTTCAACCTGAGATGTGGACCGCAGACGTTTTTGAAAAAATATTTGCAGCTATGAAACCGGGAGGAATTCTTGTCACGTATGTCGCAAAAGGCGAAGTGCGCCGAACCATGAAAGCGTGCGGCTTCGCAATTGAAAAACTACCAGGCTTCGCCGGAAAAAGAGAGATGACGAGGGCGGTGAAAAATGATTGATCGCAAAAAAACCAGAAACACAATAGGCCAAATCTGCTTTTCATAAAAAAACCGATTCTTTTCAGGGAACCGGCTTTGAGCTTTTTGAGTTTTTGTTATTCAATAACAAACACAGCATGTTGGTTTTTCTCTCCGCTGAGCATGATATAATACTTTCCTGCTGCAAAACCCGACACATCAATTGTTTTATTTCCTGCCTCAACTGTTTTTGTCAGAATCAAAGTTCCGGCAGCTGACCAGACATTCAGAACACTTGAGCTTTCAACCGGAATGGTCAGGAAGTCTGTTGCAGGATTGGGAAATACAGCAATGGCCATTTTTTCGTAATCTGAAAAACTTGCCGTTGAAACAAACTCAACGGTAACGACAACGTTATCGCTTAGTCCGGATATTGAATAATTTTCAGTAGTATTTCCACTCACTATCGAAGCATTGTTTATCCACTCTTTAACAATATATAAGGAATCGGGAAGAGCAGCGAAATCAACCGTTTCTCCTGCATTAACAATGTCGCCTGAATTTATCGGAAGGCCATTCACTGTTGCTGACAGCGTACCATGGCCGTTTACAACGCTGAACGCCACACTATATGATGTTGTTGAATTTATGGGAATAGCCATTCCGCAAACCTCGGCGCTGTCCAGATTTCCAAGACTGGCCGAAACAGTTCCTGTGAGTGTATCCACGGCAAAAAGTCCGCTTGATCCCCCGCCCATATATCCTGCTATATACAACGTGTTGCTGTTGAAATCGTATTCCATATCCTGTGCAAAGGATATTAAAATCCCAAGCCCTGTGCCTACAGCAGTAGCAGCACCTGTTGTTTTGTCCAGCAAATACAAGATGTCATCATTCATATTTACCGTATATAATTTACCTGAGGGAGAACAGGCGAGATTTATATAAGTCGGAGAGGTAAGATTGGATTCACCAATTAATGTCAATGCGCCGCTAGTAATGTCAATGCTGTACAATCCGGTTGAAGAAACTCCGTACAGTATATTCGACACAGTATCATAAGCCAATCCATTCAACACTACTCCCATATTCCCTATTGTTGTCATGGCACCACTGGCAGTGTCGATAGTTAACAGTGTCATTGCACCGTAATCGGCACCGTACCATTTACCATTTGCCCATGTAGCAGCGTAAATGGGTGTTGCCGATGAGTCAATCAGATAAATGTTGTTGGGATCACTCAGATAAAAATACGAAGGTCCTGTTGGCACATTGGAATATCCTCCAAATGGGAAACAAAATATTTTTTCAGTTGACGATTTTGTTTTCGGATCAGCCTTTGCTGAAGCAAATTTTTTAACCTTATTTACTGACTGTTCTACGGTGCTGATTTGCGAAAACAACAGCGTCGCAGTAAAAAAGAAAAGCAAAAAAGCAGAAATTAGTGTTTTCATTTTGTTCAATTTGTTTGGCAAATATACTAATAAATATCTTAACCGAAATATATTGCAAACAAACAGCATCTATTTACTGACCGAAACAATGTAAACAATGATATGTCTGATTGAAATATATATTGTTTTCAAGCTTCATGATCAGCAAAAATGTTAGAGAACAGCGCTCTTTTGTGAAGAGAGCAAAAGCGCAACGATCACTGCTCGCTGCTCACGACTGGAGAAGAGACTTCTGTCTGCGTTAGCAGATCATGCTATTCTTTCTTCGGCACTATGTATCTTTCACCGCTGTTCATCATCATCAGGCGCAGCCAGTCTTCGCCATAGCCGGGATGAGTAATTTTTTTCGGAATGCCTTTATTGTTGCCGTTGTCAAGCAATTTATGATCGGCTGATTCCTTCACATTGCCATCCATGTATTTCATGAACAGATAGTAAAAAAATGCACGCCAATCCTGAACAAGCTTGTTACCGATCGTGCAACTGTATTCGGTCAGATATTTACGGGCAACTTCCGGATCGCTCTTCAGAAGCTCGTTTGCAGCTGCATCGATGTCGGTGGTTTTTGCAAAATATCCATTTTCAATTTCTTTCTGATAGGCCTCAATCTCCGGGTGAATCAGGTCGTAGCGCGTGTAACACCAATTGGTGACGAGATTAAAAATCCAGAACGCGCTGTTGTCATTCCACTCAATCATAGATCCAGTGCCGAATGCATAAGAGGATGGGATTTCTGAAATGCTTGCATACATGGGCGCATACACACAACCATCGGCATCATCAACACCGAACCAATAAATTCCACCAACGATATCATCAAGCCAGGAGCGGCTCTGGGCCACAAAACTGTAACCCGTTTGCTGCGTTGCAATCGCACGTTCGTGCACATATTCAATGCTGTCGATTTCAAAAGTCATAGGACGCCAGCGATAGGGACAATGCCAGGGGCCGGCACCAATTCCATCGCGCATGTCGAGGGGAGTACCTTCGAAATGATCGCGCATGGTAGCCATTACCAATTGTATATCGATCAATTCGTCAGGCTTCACCCAGAGCGGAAGCCGATTGGAACAAAACAGATTTGGATTATCGCATCCACTAACCATTTTACAACCATATTCAAGATTTCCGCAAGAGTAATTCATAAATGCAGGGTTATCGCGGATGTCTTTGTTTACCTTGCGGAAGAAAGCCCAGACGCGTGCATCGCAAAATCGTGAACCATCAAAAGTAATCGGATTGTAGACATCTGAAAAGCTGAAAGCCGCATCCGATCCTTTGTAAAAATCATGCTTTTTTGCAAATGAAATAACATCGGGACTGTGATACACTTCCTGTTTCAGATTATTCCAATCATTTTTCTTTTGAAATGGGAAAGTGGTGATACGTGCCTGATTGGCGTGCGCCGAAACATACCCGTCTGGAATGCGCATGGCAACCCATACAGCGCCTTTTTCGAAGCTTCCTTTGCCGATAATTTCCATAATCCATGCTTCGTTTTTATCACTGATCGAAAACGACTCGCCATTGCTGGCGTAGCCATATTTTTCAACAAGTTCGGCAATGATCATAATGGCTTCGCGGGCGGTTTTGGCGCGCTGCAGTGCGAGCTTCATCAACGAGCCGTAATCGGGCAAGGCGCCGGGTTGCGACTGTAATTGTTCGAGTCCACCGAAGGTTGTTTCACCCATGGCCACCTGATGTTCATTCATGAGACCAATCACATTGTAAGTGTGTGCGACTTCAGGAATCTGTCCAAGCAACTTTCCGTTTTCGTAATGAATGAGATCGACCATAGCGCCCGGTTTGTGATCAGCTGCCGGATAATGAAATAAATATCCGTAGCGACGGTGCGAATCAGCGGCATAGGTAATCATCACCGAGCCGTCTTTCGATGCGCCTTTGGTTATAATCAGGTTTGTGCAGGCAAACGCCGGAACGATGCTGAGAAACAGCAGGAAAAATGCGATACGAAGCATAAAGAACAAATTATGCGCTAAATTAATATTTTCTTGCGAAAGGACGTCGCTGTGCGAGGTTTAAACTTCGCACAGCGGAGCAGAGCCGCGCAGCGGAATATAAACCTTGTCAACCATCTCCTGATACTCTTTCGCCGCCTCGCTGAAGCAGGTGATTCCACCGCCGCTTTTGCATATCATGCCGTCAGCGGTATTTTCAAAAAAGCGGATCATGACCGCGCTTTCAAGGATCTTTCCATCGAAAATCCCGAAGACACCAGTGAAATATCCGCGCTCAAATCCTTCTGCTTCGCGAATGATGTCGCAGGTTTTTTCTTTCGGCGCTCCGGTGATACTACCCGCCGGAAGCAGCTTAAATACAATGTCTCCGAGATGTTGCAGATAATCACCGGGCAAATCGCCACAGATTTCAGAACTCATTTGCAGCAACGTTTTATAATTGGTGGACAATTTTTCGATGTATCGAAACCGGTGCACTGTGACGTTTTCAGCAACCATACTCAGATCATTCCGAATCAGATCGACAATCGTATTGTGCTCTGCTGTTTCTTTTTGATCATTAAGCAAAATTTGTTCGGCATTTTCGATTCCCGCATCAATGGTGCCTTTCATGGGGTATGAAAATATTTTTGCGTCAGATATTTTTACAAATGGCTCTGGTGAAAAAACAACAAACTGATTTTTGAAATACAATTTAAACTTAGCACTGCCAACGCAATAAAGCTGTTGCAATGACAGATTGGTGTTAACCTGTGTGGGCTGTGTGAGATTGGCGAGATAGGAATTTCCGTGCTGAATATTCCGAAAAACAATGTCGAATTTTTTCTGATATTCGCTGAAAGAAACAGGCGTTTTGGAAAATTCAATTTTATCCGGAATTTCTACAACAGCATTTTCGTTGGATTTTCCCTGCAAATTGTACATGATTTCAGACGAATCTATTTCCGCCAATGGAACTACGAGACAATCCGATAGGGCGTAATCCAGCACAAACAGAAATGGAATGCCTTTCTGCCCCAGTCTATTCATGCTATTTTGCGCGTCTTCCTTTTTCATTGTACTTTTGCAAAAGTAAATAATTCCCGGCTTTGAAAATCCTACTCATCGACAATCACGATTCATTCACTTTTAATCTGGTGCATTTGCTGCAGACTTTCAGCAATATACAAGTGCATGTCGTGCCGGTGGATAAACTGAATAACACTGATATTACAACTTATCGTAAAATCATGATTTCGCCGGGACCGGGACTGCCTTCAGATAGGCCATTACTGCGAGATGTCATTTTGAATTATTCAACCAGTGCATCGATTCTGGGCGTTTGTCTCGGACATCAGTCTATCGCTTGTGCGTTTGGCGCAGAGCTTTTTCAGGTAACACCTGTCAGCCACGGAATCACAGCTAAAGTAAAAATATTGAATGGTTCATGTACTTTATTGAAAGGGCTGAACGACGGATTTGATGCGGGATTATACCACTCCTGGGCTGTGTCAGAAAACAATTTTCCTGCAGATCTTGAGATAACGGCCATATCGGAAAAAGGAATTATCATGGCACTTCAACATCGTCAATTCGATATTCATGGAGTGCAGTTTCATCCGGAATCCATCATGACACCACAAGGGAAAAAAATTATTGAAAACTGGCTACTCAGGTAATTAGCAAATGTGAAGCGTTTACTACTCTTTAAAATTCAACGCACGGTCAATGTGATCAAACAAGGGCCTGGCTGCAAGAAATGTTTTATATACTTCATCCTGAAAATTTTTCTGCAACGCCTGTTTATCAGTGAAAGACCGCAGCACCAAAAACTGCTTGTAGCGCAGCCATTCAATGGCCGGATGATCCGGTGAAAAGCCTTTGGGCGCGCGTTGCAATTTATCACCTGTAATTTCGCCGAAATATTTTTTAAAGTCGGGCTTCTTTACAATTTTATCTAACTCTTTTGTGCTGTAGGCCATGTCGTCGCGAATGAGCTTTAGCTGCGCGGGATCTGGCATATAAATGCCTCCGCCAGCAAAAATATTTCCCGGCTCGAAATGAATATAAAACTCACAATTTCTATCTTCGGGTGCGCGAAAAATCATGGCGCCAAGGAAGGTGCGGTACGGTGTTTTGTCGGGCGAAAAGCGCATGTCGCGGTAAATGCGGCCTACACCGCGCGGCGGGTTGGCAAGAATACGGTTATCTGTTAACTTCATTTGCTCAATAAGCTCTGCGAGCCATTTCCCAATGTTTTCGCGAGCTGCTACATAGCGATGCTTCTGCGGCGCAAACCATTCGCGGTTGTTGTTGTCTTTTACTTCGCGAAGAAATTGCAATGTATCCGGTGCTATAGCTGTCATGACTGTTGTGTTGGATTGTAAAAATACAAAACATATTTCTACATTTTCTTGAAGCTGTTAAATATCAATTGTATCAGACGTTACGCGTTACAGACGTTACAAAGTGACAGGGTGACAATCGTTACAGACGGCTACATAGCGCGGTCCCTACAACGATCGGGATGAAATCCGTGCTATGTGTTTCACTGTCACGGATGACATATCCGCGCCAGTGAAGAGCCGCATGCCCGGAGTTTATCCCGCCGCCTTCTTCGATACATTTGAAGCTTGTTAATATTTCAAGGTCTTCACTTCAAACACTCAGAATGACAGCGGTGAGCGTGCATTGAGCCGTAAACCGCATGCCTTATGCTGCATGCCGCATGCGTCAAAACAGTTCGCTCAATTCCAGCCAGCGCAATTCCAGTTCTTCGAGCCGATTTGTGATGTCGGAGTATTTGGTCGATGCTTCTGTAAGCTTCTTTGGGTCGTCGTTTCCACTGTTCATGAATTCAAGCAATGCAGCTTTTTCTTTTTCAAGCAAAGCAATATCTGCTGTTAGTTTTTCGTATTCCTGTTTCTGTTTGAAGGTCGGCTTATTGGTAGTTGTCTTTGGTTTTACACTTTTCTCTTCTGGCTTCGCAGCTGCTTTTTCCAGGTTTTCTTCTTTCAGTTTCTGCAAACGATAGGCGCTGTAATTGGAATAACAATCCTTGACTTTACCATTACCATCAAACACAAAAATATGATCAGCAATTTTATCGAGAAATGCGCGATCGTGCGTGGCCACCAGCAAACAGCCCGGATAACCAATGAGAAATTCTTCGAGCACATTCAGCGTATCGATGTCCAGATCGTTCGTGGGCTCATCGAGAATGAGAAAATTTGGATTTTTTATCAGCGTAAGACACAGATGCAGCCTGCGTTTTTCGCCACCACTCAGATTCGAATAATAATTGTACTGCGTGTTGTGATCGAATCCAAAATATTGCAGAAACTGCGATGCAGAAACCGACGGCGCATTTCCCATCACAATTTCTTCAGCCACATCTTTCACAACTTCAATGACGCGTTTGCCTTCTTTTATTTCGGGATTCATCTGCGAGAAATATCCGAATACAATGGTCTGACCCGTTTTCAGGCTGCCCAAATCGGGATGTTCTTCCCCCATGATGATTTTAAACAGCGTGGTTTTTCCTGATCCGTTCGGGCCCACAACCCCAACACGTTCGCCTCGTTTGAAAATATGACTGAAATCATCAATCACTTTTCCAACCGGCTCATAAGATTTATGAATATTGTTGATTTCCAAAATGCTATTACCCATCCGGGTTTGCTTTACCTGAAATTCGGGTCGGGTGTCTTCAAGCCGGCGCTTGGCCTTGATTTCCAGTTCGTAAAAAGATTCAATACGTGACTTTGATTTATGAGTCCGGGCTTTCGGCATTCTACGCATCCACTCGAGTTCGGTGCGGTAAATGTTGCGTGCCTTTTCTGTTTCGAGTCGTTGAGCTGCTTCACGTTCAGACTTTTTCTCAATAAAATACGCATAGCCTCCATCGTATTGATACATGCTGCAGTTGTCGAGTTCGAAAATTTCGTCGCACACATTGTCGAGAAAATATCGGTCGTGCGTGACTACCAGCATCGACATTTTTTGCTTTTGCAGAAACTCCTCGAGCCACTCAATCATATCGATGTCGAGGTGGTTGGTGGGCTCATCAAGAATCACAAAGTGGGACTCATCAATAAGAACACGTGCCAGTGCGGCTTTTCGAATCTGACCGCCGGATAATGTTCCCATTTTGCGCGTCAGATCTCCGATACGGAGACGACTCAACACTTCTTTCACACGCGAATCGTAATCCCATGCTGCAAGAGCATCCATCTGCGAAGTAGCTTCACTTAGTTTGTGCTGGTTTGCCAAGGATGGATCGTGATTGACAAGCTCTACAGCCAGCTCATAATCACGTGTGGCTTTTACATACAAATTGTCTGACGTCAGTACTACATCGAGAATACTCAGCTCCGGATCGAACTGCGGTGCCTGTGGCAGATAGGCCACGCGAATATCGTTGCGCATGGTCACCGTGCCCGAATCAGGAATATCGAGCCCCATAATAATATTAAGAAGCGTACTCTTGCCCGTTCCGTTTCCAGCGATGAGAGCGACTTTCTGACCTTCGTCGATGCCAAAGGAAATATTTTGAAACAACAGCTTTTCGCCGTAGGACTTGGTCAGATTTTCAACGGAGAGATAATTCACTGAGAGATTTTTTGCAAAGGTAGTGAATCATGAACAAGGAACAAGGAAGTTTGAAGGAAGAAGGGACGACACATTCGTGAATCATGAACAAGGAACAAGGAAGTTTGAAGGATGAAGGGAAGACACATTCGTGAATCATGAACAAGGAACAAGGAAGTTTGAAGGATGAAGGAAATTCGAATTCGCCGCGGTGGATGATTTTTGAGGTCTTGAACTGGCGAAGCTTCAGATAGTAGGTGTATATCAGATTGAAAACGAATAGGATTCAAAACACAACAATACAAAAGATTAATAAGCCGAGAAAAATCAATAAAATCACTGTTTCACAAACATTCCTGAACTACTTGTGTCATTGGTTTTCATCGTTAATACATATGCTCCACTTTCGAATAGAGACACATCAATTATTGGTTTTTCATCAGTAAATTCCTGCTCAAAAACTACGCGACCGATCATGTCAGAAATGGTTACAGCAACGCCATCATGGATTATTCCGGTTTCAATGGAAATAAAATCGATAGCTGGGTTTGGAAAGACACGCAAAATTGATTGCGTTGTATTGAATATTGAAATTCCATCAGCAAATCCGGTTGAATCAATTTTTACAACAAGAATATTGGACCAGGCAGACTGAGGATAAGACCATGTATTTCCAATGGTAATATATCCGCCATCGTTTGTGGACATGATATTAAATCCCTGGTCATCGTCGAAACCACCAAAGTTGGAACTCCAATCCTGATTGAAAGCTGAATCTGTCTTTATCACATACAAGTCCAGTCCACCGTTTCCATAGCTTTCTGTTTGGCCTGTCATAATAAAACCATGGTCGGCACAAGCAGCAATTCCAAAGGATTTGTCATCCGACAAGCCACCGAAAACAGTGTCCTGCAGCAGTGTTCCGGCAGAATCGATCCGAACAAGATAGAAGTCCTGACTACCGCCACCGTAGCTGTTTGAATACCCTGAGAAAACGAAATCATGATTGACATCCTGCACAATACTCATTGCCCTTTCTGAACCATTGCCTCCGAAATGTTCGGCCCAGAGCTGATTTCCGGCAGAATCTGTTTCTATTATCCATGCATCGTCTGACACTGCGCCAAAATTAAAGGTGTATCCGGCCAATACATAACCATGGTCGCTTGTGCGTGCAAGCGAGTATACGCCGTCGTTTCCGGTGGCTCCGTAATATTTTGTCCAGACAGTATTTCCGGCCGCATCAGTTCTAATAAGCATGGCATCGGTACCTCCAGCGCCAAAGCTGGTGGTGCTTCCGCAAAGGATGAATCCGCTGTCGGGCAGCGTTTTTACGCAATACCCATATTCGGTGCCTGCACCTCCGAATGTTTTTTGCCATTGCTGATTACCGTTCGCATCGGTTTTCACCAGATATATATCGTATCCGCCAGCTCCGAAACTAGTAGTAAAGCCGCAGATAATATATCCGCCATCGGGCGTCTTATCAATGCTTTGTCCGAAATCGATGTCAGAACCCCCATACGTCTGCATCCATTCCTGATTGCCGAGCGAATCAATGCTGATGGCAATGGCACTGATGGCGCCGGAAGTGTAGCTTTCGGACTGGCCACATAAAATATATCCGCCACTGTTGTTATTACATACCGACATTCCAAAATCGGGACACAAATCACCATAATTCCTGATAAAGGTGGCCTGTTGGGCGGTTACAGAAACTGTAAAAGAAATAATGACAAATAGGAGAAGTACATGCTTATTCATAGGAATACAGTTTAATGATTAACAATTAGAAAAAACAAATTTGACCAAATATAAATATTTTCAACAAATTGAACAGAATTCGGTAAATTTAAATTAGTTTGCGGTAAAATAGATTATAAAATCATTTTTTTATTAGATTTGTAAAAAATCCCGCTATGAAATTCAAAGGCTTTTTATTTGCGACATTACTTTTTGTTTCATCATTGCTTCATGCTCAAACCGATGGCTCTGGCAGTAATGCCTCCATGAAAATGGGCTTGCATGGTGGTTTGAATCTAAGTAAATTTCAGACAGAACTCGACAGCACCGACGCCAGCGCGCGCATTGGCTGGCAAGGCGGACTCATGCTGCGTTACGGCGGCAATTTATTTATTGAGGGAAATCTCAATCTCGGTCAGAGTTCAGCCAACATGATGACTACTGATTCTCTCGGAACTGTAGAAACGACTGTCTATCGCACCTTCATGGCACTTCCCGTAATGGCAGGTTTGAAAATTTTCAGCAGCGAAGATGGCAGCAGCTCAGTCCGACTTATGGGCGGCATTGAATTTATGTCGATTCTGAAAACTGCCGTGAACGATTCTTTACTGAATATTGAAGCCGATGATTTCAAACCCTATTCGTTGGCAGCAGTCGGCGGCATCGGCATGGACCTCTGGTTTCTGCGATTCGATCTCGCATTGCGTTACGGACTGACACCCATGCTCAGCACCGATCCGGATTCAAAAATCGTAATGGGAACTTTTAACATCGGCGTCATTTTTTAAAAATCAAATACTATGAAATTCGAATTACCTCCTCTGCCCTGGGCAGCCGATGCACTTGAGCCTATTATCAGTGCAAAAACCATTGAGTTTCACTATGGCAAACATCATCAGGCCTATGTGAATAATCTGAACAATCTGTTACCCGGCTCACCTTTCGAAAAAGCGCCACTGGAGCAGATTGTAGTAGAAGCCGAAGGCGGTATTTTCAACAATGCAGCACAGGTGTGGAATCATACATTTTACTGGAACTGTCTTACGCCAAAAGGTGGCGGGCAACCCAGCGGAGACCTGATGGATGCTATTGTTCGCGACTTCGGATCGTTTGAAGAATTTCAGAAACAATTCACGCAGGCAGCTGCAACGCTGTTTGGAAGCGGCTGGGCATGGCTCAGTGCCGATGAAGACGGCAAGCTTGTCATTACTCAGGAATCCAACGCGGGCAACCCGATGCGCAAAGGTCTGGAGCCGCTGCTCACCTGCGATGTGTGGGAGCACGCCTATTATCTTGATAAGCAAAACCGGCGCCCCGACTACATTGCAGACTTCTGGAAGCTGGTGGACTGGGAAGCTGTGTCGGAAAGATATTAGTAAAAATTGCTGTCACACTGAGTGCTGAAGCGAAGCGAGGTGTATCGAAGTGCTGACAGCAAGCCGCTGCCTTTCTTCGATACATCCGCCAGCCATGTGCTGAGCCTGACGAAGCATGGCGGACACTCTGAATGACAGCGGCCAATAATGAACACATGAAACAGGAAACATTTTCCCTTCGGGGACAGGAATACATTCAGCTCGATCAGCTGATGAAACTGCTGGGCTGGGTTGAAAGCGGCTCAGTGGCTCACGAAGTGATTGATGAGGGAATGGTGAAAGTGGACGGTGAAACCGAGCTCAGAAGGCGAAGAAAACTGCGGGAAGGGATGATTGTGGAGTTTGAAAATTATCAGATTAAAATTGAATTGTAGAAAGCTACAACTTAAGTATGAAATTATTATTTGTACTTTTTCTTGCGTTGATATCATTGATGTGTCAGGCACAAAGGATCGATGCAATATACTTCAATGACAAAGGAGTTGATGCATACAACTCGGGGAAATACAATAAAGCTGACTCCCTCTTTAAACTCTCTGCCGAATTATTCCCCACTAGGGATGTTTATGTCAATCTGGCTCTAGTCAACAACAAACTAGGCGATCAGTGCGAATCGTGTAAATATCTGTATCTGGCTGGAATTTTTGGTGACACAACATCAATGAAAAGATACAATAAGTATTGCATTAAAATAGATACACTGAAATATGAAAATCACAACTATTATGTTGTTTATAAAAGACAAAGCTGTAATGAAGAAATAATTTTCACATTCTTCAAAAGATTACAGAGTGGAGCTGACAGTTGCGTCATTCTAGTTAATGACTCAACTTTGACAAACGATATTATTCTTTCGAAATCGTTTGAAATTGAAAAATACGTTGATACTTTAATACATTTCTCAGAGGATATATATACAATTACTGAAACCCAACCTGAATTTCCCGGCGGAGTAGATGCGCTCATGACGTTCCTCAAAAATAACATCAAATACCCGCTAGCTGCGAGAAATAATGAAATACAAGGCACCGTATATATCACATACATAATTGAGCCTGACGGGGAACTCTCCAATATTAAAGTTCTGAAAGGAATAGGCGGTGGCTGCGACGAAGAAGCCATCCGTGTAATAAGTTTAATGCCGGCATGGAAACCTGGAACACAAAGAGGCAAGCCGGTCAGGGCTTATTTCAATCTCCCAATCCAGTTTATATTAAATGATTAGCTTAGTATGAATAAATGAAGTGAACAGGAAACAAATACATTATGAAAACATCAATATCAATCATTCTCATCATTTCATCAGTTCTGTTTTCACCATACGGCCAAGCGCAAAATAAAAAAGCTGACAAGCTTTATGATAAAGGCGTAGAGGCTTACAATTCCGAAAATTACAGGGCTGCTGATTCCCTCTTTGGTCTATCAGCTAAAATTCAGCCGAACAGAGATGTATATTATAATCTGGCTATTGCGAAAAACAAGCTCGGTGATCAGTGCGGATCGTGCAAATATCTCGAACTGGCGAGCAATTTCGGAGATGATAAATCATATGAACTATTCAGAAAACACTGCATTATAAAAGATTCAATAGTTTTTGAAGACCCTGCATATTATTGCCTCACAGAACAGACTTTCTGTCGGGAAGACATCTCATTCAACTTCTACAAACGAGCTCGGAAAGGAGCTGACAGCATTGTTGTTTTAAAAAATGAGTCATTGCTGACAATGGAGTACATCTTGTCTACAAAGTTCATTATCGAAGAAAACATTGATACGGTTTTGTTTTCATTGAATGAAATTCAACCAGAATTTCCGGGCGGAGAATATGCCTTGTTTGAATTTCTTGCACGAAATATCAAATACCCAATATACGCAAGAGAAAACAACGTTCAGGGTACCGTTTTCTTAAGTTTTGTAGTGGAGCCGGATGGAAAAATAACCAACATCAGGGTTGTTCAGGGAATAGGCGGAGGCTGCGACGAAGAAGCTATTCGTGTTGTAAGCATTATGCCCTCATGGAAGCCTGGAATGCAACTCAACAAACCGGTCAGAGTTCAGTTTACTCTCCCGATTCGGTTCATGATAGGTGGATGACAGACTGATATTCTTTCAGAAAAATTATTTCTTCACCTCATACGAATGCATAATCGCTTCCAGCTGCATGAGCAGGTCGCGTTTATCCATGCTTGGATAATAGACATATCCTTCGAGCGTAACCACTTTGTTGGCTTTTTTGTCATGGAAGGTATAGCTCAGAAATGGGCCGCCCATGAAGTCTCCAACCGTTTTCCAGAGCCCTCGGGTTTCGATGGCACGGGTGTCGGCAAAAGGCACATTGCGCATAACCGGTTCAGCAATGGTATCGGTTGACATGTAAGAGCCAGGCAACTCACCCGGAATATTTTGCTTGGCAATCATATTGCGATATGCAATTATCTGTGTAGGATTAAACTGAGCGCTGTCGGTGAATTCACGAGTATAAATCAGAATAGCCTGCGAGTACTTTGGTGCTTCGAGTCGGAGCCATGCAAAACCATCGTTTGATTTGGCAACGTAATAGCTTTCGGGAACTACAAGACTAAAACCGAATTGCTTTTCAATTTTCTCACAGAGAGCAATGTTCTTTGTACTGCGGAAAGCCAGAATCAGACGCTTCCGCTCAACATCATGAAGCATTTCAATAATTGAGTTAGCCCGCTCATTAAGCAGCAGGATTGCTTCGGAATCGCTTTTGGCATGCAGGTCAATGATAAGCTGCGGCGAAGAAAACACGTCGCGTCGGGCAATCAGCTGGTTTTTCTTCACGGTATCACTTACGAAAACCCGAATGGTTTTTCGGTTGCGCTCAAACAAGCCCTTGTAATCCTGATGCTGAATCTGCATTGGCTCAAACAATGGCTCGGCCTGATTCAGCCCTTCCTGCTCGGCCAGCAGAATTGATTTCACGGCAGCACCTACCGATGTTTCCCATTGCTGATTGGGTATAACAACAAGTACTTCGGCAACAGTTCCATTAGAAGGAGGCAATCCGGATTCTGTTTCATTGAAACAAGATGTCATCAGTGTTGCAATAACACCGATAGAAAAAACTAAAAAAATTCTTTTCATAATTCTCAGCTGTTTTTGTGGATTTTGAGTTTCTGGCCAACCCATAAATTATCTGATTTCAGATTGTTGGCTTTTCTGATTGCATCCACGCTAACCCCATTTGCATTGGCAATCTTCCATAATGTATCACCGCTTTTTACAGTGTAATACACTGTGCTCAGACTCCCGTTGCTGGTGTTCGATATATTGTTGCTGTTGTTCGCTGTTTTTCCGTAAACAAGCAGTTTCTGCCCCGGATATATTACCGTAGAAGAAAGATTGTTCCACGCCTGTATACTGCTGCTGCTGGTACTATACATTGATGCGATGGTTCCCAGTGTTTCACCACTTTTCACTGTATGATAATTTTTCGTACCAGAAGTATTGGTTGTTGTATTGTTGCTGGTTGTTGAATTATTGGTTGTAGTATTCACAGGATTTGTTCTGACAGTAGTGCTAACTGAATTGTTGGCAATGAGCGCACTGTCGGCCTTTGCAACCTTGTGAATGCTGTCATACATCAGTGGTTCTTTCTCAACAAAGGCCAGAACATATTTCTGCGGCAGGCGAATCGCGCAGGGGTTGTTTTTCGTAGCCGGAATGATTTTCTTGATATACTGAGGATTCAAAAAAACCATTTCCGCCTCATCGATTCCAACAAAAGAAGTAAAGTAATGAAACGACATTGTTTCGGTGACCGACACAGTATCAAGCTCCCAGTCCATAAACTGTGGGCGCTGAATGCTAATGTTGTGTTCGGCGTAATAGGTGATCACATAGCTGGCAGCAATAAAAGCCGGCACATAGGCCTGCGTTTCTTTTGGCAGCAAATGCTTTATTTTCCAGTAATTTGTTTCTCCTCCGGCACGCTTGATGGCGCGGTTTATATTTCCGGGGCCCGCATTATAAGCGGCAAGAACCAAAGCCCAGTCGTGATAGATGGCATACAAGTCCTGCATATGATGAGCGGCTGCTTCGGTTGCTTTCGCAGGATCGTAGCGGTCATCAACATAAGAAGTCACATTCAGATCATACAACAATCCGGTCTTATACATAAACTGCCACAAGCCCGCAGCTCCGGCCCACGATTTGGCGGTGGGATTTAGCGCTGATTCAACAATGGCCAGATGCTTCATTTCGAGAGGTACGCCGTATTTATCAAAAGCCTGTTCAAAAACCGGATAATACAACAACGACAAACCAACGAGACGACCAATAAAATAGCGTTTTGAAATATAGAAATCAATCCATTTTTTCACCTCTGGATTGTAACGGTATTCGAATGGTGAAGCAACGTCCATGGCTTTTACCCTGGCGGCTACCATGCTATCAGTATACTCAGGGACGAAATTCGCCGGATAATTATATTTGTTTTTTTCCGGAAAAAAATTGTCGCTGTTGTAGAATTTCTCACGGGTCATTTCGTCGAAAATCTTTGCAATCTCCGTGTTTTCAACGTTGATGGCCGTATCAGCCGGCTGAGACATAGCTGCAAGCACAGGTGACAGGAACAGCAATATTAAAATCAGGTGTTTCATCGGCGACCTTTCTTTTGTTTTAAAACACTAAAGTAGGAAAAATTATTAATATAACTAACGCATCCGGTCATGTTTTTATTAAATGCGAATAGTTAATTTCGGCATATCATGCGATAAATATCTACACATAGCCTTTAAAACATCAGTGTTTACAAGGCTTCCAGAATATCGCTGCCGCAACCTCAATCCTTGTGAAATTTAACATTTAATATCCGGTTTTTTATATATTTACCGAATAAAATCAATTGATATGTCTGATTTATTACAGGATTACAAGGAGTATTACCGCGTCAGAGCGGAACGATTCGCGGGCAATCCCAATTACAAAAACAGCTATGAAGCAGAAAAAAACCTGAGCGAAGCCATGCAAGGTTGTAATGAGCTGGAAGAATTCAGGGGCCGTCTGGGGAATCTCAATCAGCTATGTGCTGTTGCCCTGACGAAAGACAAAAACATCATGGAAAAGGCAATTTGTCAGGAATTGATTGAACCCATACGTGGTGCAATACCAGAACGGATCCTTGAAAAAGCTGATCAATTCACGGAGGTTTTTAACCTGATTAACATGGTTAATGAAGAGAATACCCGCGGTATGCGTGAAATTTCGCTCGACGAAGCCAACCGGGTGTTCCATTATTGCTGGATGCTGCTTGATCGCATTGAAGCCTATTCTGAAGCAGTTGTGCCATCATCCTATCAGACCGACATGAAAAAAAGTGCTCAGTATTTTGCCGACAGAATAAAAGAACTTATCAGAGAAACAGAGCAACAAATGCAAATGCTCGATCCTGCATGGAAACACAATCCTGATGTAGTGAAAGAATTCCGTCACCGGAGACTACTGCCATATAAAGACGAACAGATCGACGAACAGATTTTGAAATACAAAACCATCGCGAACATTTAAAAAAACTGCTATGCCACTTGACCCAATGATGAGCGATGCCCTGCTTGGAACTTTTAAAAACATGGTGCAGGAATGTCGCGACAAAAACATGAGCGGAGATTATTTCGAGAAGATGTGTGAACACTACAACCGCCTCGAAGAGCTCACGCGCACCCACGACGATGTGATGGCTTTCAACATGCAGGTGATGAAAGAGGACATTTATATAAAAATAAGCGATTGTTACAGCCGCCTGCTGAGTGCTCAGGCGCAGGAACAACAAAAAGAAATCGGCTACGACGATTCGGCATTGCTAACGCAAAATCTGAATGCATTGCGCGATGCAATTAAACGCATCGAAGATGAGAAAGCAAGGGTGATAGAAGAAGCCAGAAACTACGACCCGAAAAAAGCGATGAAGGACACGCTTGATTTTGCTCACCGCAACGAAGGGAAAAAGAACGGGCTGGCCAAAGGCGCATTTGCAGGCAGCGGCGGTCTGGATCTGGTGAAAAAAGAAGGTGAAAAAAATATTGACGCAGAGCTCAATGTCCGGCCAAATGCGTATAACAGCGATGTTGAAATTGACACACTTTTCAAAACAGAGCTTTATACAAAACCAATAGATGACATGATAAAACTGGGCGAAGAGCCCGGAATGACCTATCCACGATATCTGAGAATACAGATAGAAAAAGGTTTGGATAAAGCCATGGAAGGAACCATTGCTGCGCGCGAAGGCATGTTGTTTTTACTTGGAATGACCGAAGCATTGCCTGCAAGTCCGCACCACATTGAATGCGAAAAACAAAAGCTGGAATTATTTGACCGTTTGGCGGCAGCATCAACCATTCATGTTCCCAACAGCGATGAATTAAATTTTGGAATCCGCAGGATTGATCACCGGTTTGAGTCCATGAAAATTGAATGGGACGAAATTAAAAGCAGATGGGAAGACATGATTTATGACTTATATATCTGGAGTCTTTCCTATTGTCCTTTTGCCCCCCAGGTTCAGCCCTGGTCGCTTTCTGAAAATCCCCGCGAAGCCGTCATCCGGACGCAAAAAACACAGCCCGGTCTTTTTAAACAACACGAGAAATTATTTCAAAAATACTTCGGACTTGGTTTTTTAGACATTTTTAAACACCCGACTTTTGAATGGCAGGTGCGCCATAAATTTATTGGAGAGTCGCAGGAGTTTACGGAATTTCTGATTGAAAAAATATACCCCGTCTGCATTCCGCTTCAGGACATGCCTTCAGAATTAATACCGGAGCGTTCTGCTATGTTCAAAAACAACAAAGAAATGAACCCCGATCTCGACAAAACCATATTGCCAATGGTAGAATACTATAATTCTGTTTTTGGAGAAGGTCGCTGGCAATCGAAATATCAGATGCCGGAAAAATCAAAATCAACAGCTGCGGCGTGGAACTGGGGAGAATTCAGATATAAGATTTGAGATTTTTGATTTTTGAAGGAAAGGGCGAAATGAACATCGAACACTGAATCATGAACATTGAAGTTCGAAGTGAAGGCTGAATTATGAATTAAGCTTCTTCGGATATCACGCAAAGCTCACTGATCACTGCTACAAAGCGACATTGTCTGAACTACAACGCATTCATGTGTTCCAGAAAAATTTTCAAGCCGATTCCGATCAGAATCAGTCCGCCAAGAATTTGAATTTTCGGGCCCAAAAATCCGGCTGCTTTTTTACCGATAAGCATTCCGATCATAGCGGTAACACCCGTGAAAAGGCCAATTACAGGCGCAGCAATCCAGATGTTTGTATTGGTAAAGGCCAGGGGAATTCCAACGGCAAAAGCATCGATGCTGGTTGCAAATGCGAGCGTAAAAATGAGCTTCATGCTGCTGATATCCATCGGGTCTTTTTCTTCTTTGCTAAATGATTCAATAATCATTTTTCCTCCCACGATGGTCAGCAGCACAAGGGCCACCCAATGATCTACCGGTGCTATATATTGTTCGAGCGACATGCCGCCAAGCCATCCCAATGCAGGCATTATTCCCTGAAACACAGCCATAATAAATGCTATGCGAACAGCCTGTCCGAACCGGACTTTACGATCATTAATTCCGATGGAAATGCTGATTGCCAGCGTATCGAAGCATAAACCGATGCTCAAAAGTACAAGCCACATTACATTCATGCTTCAAAATTAGTATTTTTGACGTTGCTTAAACAAAATCCCTTTGTTTGAATCTAACTCAAAAAATCACCTTATGAGAAACTTGTTTTTTATACTTCTGACAGTGACCACCGTTGGGCTATTTGCTCAAAACCATTCCGTAACCAATTACACAAGTTCGAATAGTGCACTCAGCAGCAACAATATTACATCTTTAAAAGCAGATAATAGCGGAAACATGTGGATTGGAACCGCGGCAAACGGAATGTCAAAATTCAGCGGTGGCAACTGGACAAACCTGACCACCACCGAAGGTTTGATTGGCAACAATGTCAAAGGCATTGATGTGGATGGACTTGGCAATGTCTGGATTGCAACAACGGCAGGTCTTTCAAAATACAACGGCACCACATTTACCAACTATACTACGGCACAAGGACTGCCAACCAATGACCTGCGCTGTGTTTACGCAGATGCAGCCAACAACATCTGGATTGGTAATTCGGCCGGAGTAAGCAAATACAATGGCGTCAGTTTCACCAACTACACAACAACAGACGGGCTTCAACACAATACTGTTCTTGCAATTACCCAAGATCTTTCAGGCAACATGTGGTTCGGAACCGCAACTGGTGTCAGTAAATTTTCCGGCACAGTCTGGACAAGCCACACCAGCCTTAACGGTTTTAACACCAACGGAGATCAGGTTCAGTCTGCAACCACCGATGCCGACGGAAACATCTGGGTTGGATCACTCCCGAGCATGGGCATCGGAGGTGGATTGTACAAATGGAACGGAACAATATGGACGGCCTATTCAACGACAGACGGTCTTGCGCATAACGATGTCAGAGGAATTGTATCAGATGCTAAAAGCCGCATGTGGATTGCCACCAGTGGTAACGGAACCAGCCATTTTCGCAATGGAGTGTTCACAACTTACGGAACCTCCGCCGGGCTTGTTTCAGCTACACAAACCAGTGCAATAATTGACTCCGACGGATTCGTTTGGATTGGCACTGCAGGCGGAGTTTCAAAAATTCAGACCATCGTTTTCCAAAGTCAAAGTACCACTCCAGCCCATTGTGGAAACAATGACGGTTCTTTAACGCTGAATGTCGGAACCATCAACGGACCGGTTTACTTCAGCTATGATAATGGTGCGACATACACTACCAGCAATACTTTGCAGAATCTTGCCGCAGGGAATTATCCGATTAGATATACCGACAGTTCAATTCTGATTTCAGCTGGGCTCGACATATTGGTGAGCACTGAAGCCATGAATGCCATAAGTGCTACCAGTTACAATCTCTGCAACGGCGCTTCCATGCAGCCAGGCGTCAACACAGCGTTTACAAATTGTCTGTGGAGTCCGGCTGGCGTTGTATCCAACGCAACCGATCCAAATCCATCTATTTCACCTTCTACAAACATGTGGGTATCTCTTACTTATACAGACACTAATGGATGTGTTGGCGAAGACTCCATTCAGTTTTTCATTATGCCGGTGCCCAATGTTTTTGTAAATATCACCAATGACTCTGTGTTCACCTCACCGCTGATTTTCAGCCATTATCAGTGGTTTCTTTATGGAGATACTATTCCCGGTGCAACAGGACAATCATATACTGCAACTCAGCCCGGCACTTATATGCTTTGCGCCAATAATACAGGCCAATGCACAGGTTGCTCCACTCCAATCAATTATCAGAATATAGGTTTTGACGAAACAAGTGACTGGGCGAAAGTTTTTGCAAACGATGGAAATCTGCACTGGATGTTGCCTGCAGAAAATAGTCTGATCAGCATTTATTCATCGGATGGTCGGCTTATACAGCAATTCTATACAACAGATAAAAACGGCACTTCTGTTTTGCAGGAAAATGCAAAAGGTGTTATTCTGATAGAAGTTCAGAGCGGCGATAAATGCGCATGGATAAAAGCGTTTGCAAGATAGGCGCAAATTGTTTTCTAAAAAAAAGGCCCGCAAAATTGCGAGCCTTTTTTTTAATTAGAAATTTTTAAAAATTTGCCCGGAGCGACAAAATAAAATTACGTCCCGGCGCAACAATACCAGAGCTATATGGACGATAGCGCTGATCTGTAATATTCTCCAATCCAGCGCTAACAGCAAAAGTAGTATTCAGCTGATACATCGCTTTAAAATTGACGGTGTACCATGCAGGTGAATATGTATTTCCGTTATCATCTATAGCATAGATTTCGGTTTTCCCTTTTTCCTCTTCGGGAAGATTTTCATACGAAACTTCGGCGCAATAATTCGCATATAACTGCAAATCGAGTTTGCCGGAATGATAGGCCAGTCTTGTCACACCAAAACGCGGTGCTGCGTGACGCGACGGACTTGTAGTGCCATCATCCAGTTCCTCTTCGCCTACCTGAAAATTATAATCCGTTTCAAAACCAAAGCCATTCGGGAGCTTGATTTCAACGCCTGCCTGCACACCGTAAACATTGGCTACCGCGGCATTCTGTATGGCCTGCACCTGGCTTAATTCGCCATTGTACAAAATACTGTCAAGTCCATTTAATTGAAAATCGCGACGGACCATTGCATTTTGCAGAATCGTGTAGTAGCCGGTGGTATAAACTTTCAGAAATTCTCCAAAAACTTTCGACACACCAAGATCGGCATTATATGCGTATTCCGCCTCCAGATCAGGATTGGGAACAATGACTGAGCCCGGTTCGGAGTCAAACACTTTTCCCATATCATCGACATTTGGTGCACGGAAAGCGCTTGCAATATTTGCAGTAACCACCCATTTGTCTGATGGACGCAACACAAATCCAACACTACCGGTAACCGCACCCTTATTGAGTTGCGTGGTGGTGTACGGGAAAGGATAAAAGGTAGTATCAAAAGTTGCATCCAGTTGATACATGCTGTATCTGAAACCTCCCTGCAACATGAATTTGTCAGAAAACTTATGCTGATCTGTCAGATAAACTCCATAGGAAGCCCAAACTGACTGCGGATAACGGGTAGGTCCATCCTGTACAATACTGGTTTCGATATTTTCATCAAAGCCAATTGAAGTCACATCATTCCAGACCATTTCAGCACCATAAAACAAAGTATTCTTCTTTCCGATGCCTTTGTTGAAATCGAGATTTGCAGAATACGCCTCCACTTTTTCAATTCTTGTTTCTCTGGTTGGCTTGTTTATATCTCGGCTGATGCGGCTTTCCTCGAAATGTTGCTGAGCAATTCTCAGCGACAACTGATCAAACACTTTATTTTTTTTGTTGTACGAAACACTGAGATTATTCATCATCCATTTCTGAGGGCCATAGTTCCATTCAGCATAGCGCGGCAAACCGTTCTTGTACCGTATAAGCCTGTCGTAGCGCGAATATTCAGAGGTTTCGGAATAATGAAAACCATACTGAATGTCCCATTTTTCATTGGGCGAAAAGCGAACTTTCTGCATCATGTTCATTTGTGAAAACCCTGTCGGTGTTTGCACCCTCGGATCATTGTTGGTCATGATGCGGTCCACACTGTCCTGGCGCTGCACATAATATGGCTGCAGATATTCATCCGGGCCATGGCTTCCCATCTTCAGGTCACCATAATCAAACGTGCTGATGCTGGTGAGCATCGCCCATTTTTTCCAGCCAACATTCACGTCGAAATGACCGGTCTTTTCATTATTTGCTGAAGAATAACGCATCACAGCTTTTCCGCTGGTGTAGGGCTGATTGGTCATCGAAAGCTTGGGCGTCAGCGTTTGAAAACTCATCACGCCCCCGATGGCATCGCTTCCATAAATAACTGAACCTGGCCCGAAAAAGACTTCGGTATTTTCAACAGCAAAAGGATCGAGCGAAATTACATTCTGAATATTGCCTGAACGGAAAATAGCCGTATTCATGCGAACTCCATCGACCGTGTACAACAAGCGGTTGGTCGCAAAGCCGCGTATCATGGGGCTTCCGCCACCCTGCTGACTTTTTTGGATAAACACTTTTCCCGATGAGCCCAGCAAATCGGCGGCTGTTTGCGGATTCTGCAACGCAATCGATTTGGGCGAAATTGAAACAATCGATGACGGAACACCCGATGAAACCTGATTCCAGCGGGTAGCTGATACAACAACACCATCGATGTTGATGCCCGTTTGTGTCATCGTAACAACAAAACCAGCCGCTTCAATCTGAGCGTAGCTCATGGTTTCGGTTTTATATCCGAGGATACGGATTTCAATTTTCTCCACTCCTTTAAACGCTCTGATATCAGCTTGACCATCTGGATTGGTTACAGCAAAGGCATGGGGCTGAGCGCTTGTGAGCGTAACCAGGTCGAGTGGCAACCCGGACAGACGGTCTTTGACTGTGACCACCTGAGCCTGCAGACACGACATTAGTAATATGCCTGCAAAAAACAATACAATTTTGTTCATTATTCTTTCTGATTTGATTAATAAAGAAATTATTCCGGAAAGGCAGAAATGTGCCTCCGGACAAAATGCAATAACAGAATCAAATCAAGCGAGGAGGCGGGCTTTCAGCTTCAGCTAAATAATCGTAATTTTTGTCTGCGACAGGAAGAAATTCAAAATCACATGTGTTCCTGAATGGAAAGGATATTTCATTTACACCAGAGATGAAAGTAAAAATTCCCGAGAATTGATGAAGCAGCATGGCGAGCGGGCTTTGATCGTTTTCGCGGGCCGATTTTTCGAATTGCGCTACAAGATGTTTTTCGTTCGAGTCGCGGTAAGCATACAGAAAAATGCTGTCGCTGCTTACCTTCATGTTTTTTACATCGAAGAATTCCCCAAGAAAAATAATTTCATCGTCCTTATCTGCGACTCTGATAAAAGGAAGCCCATGACGAAAATCTTTTTTTGAAAACGCAAGGACCTCAGCATTTTCTGCGGCCATTTCGCGGAGTGATTGTTTGGCCTGATTACGCAAATGAAAGCGATAGGTTTTATATAGCAGATATTGTCCGCCAACCACTGAAAGCAGAAAGAAAATCAGAATAAACGATACCTTGATTGTCTTCACTCAAAAATAATGAGGGTTCAAATGTAGAAAAAAAAGAGGAGCTGTATTAAGCTCCTCTTTTTTTTTAGGAAAACAATTATTCCTTTAATGATTATTTCTCCGGATAAGTAGAAATGTCAGGATTTTCATCCAAATACTGTTGCTGTTCAGGAGTGAGTTCTATACCTGCACGACTTTTCTTTTCAATAGCCACTTTGCAATTGGGTGAAGAACATTCAGTAGCCGGTTCCTTATGCTCATTGTTGCTTGTTGGCTGCCAGCCCCAGACAATCAGAAGAACAAAGAATCCAACAATGTAAGCCAACATTACATGCCAGCCTTTGCGCAGCCACAGCATAACGTTGCGACCTTCGGGGAATTTGTTGGTAATGGCAACACCAGCCGAAGAGCCGAACCAGATCATTGAACCACCAAATCCAACAGCATAGGCAAGCATACCCCAATCGTAATGGCCCTGATCGAGACAGAGTTTTGTCAAAGGAATATTGTCGAATACTGCCGAAATAAATCCAAGAATAAATGCGGTACTCCAATGAGCTTCGGGAAGGGTGTCAACCGGCATCATCGAGGCACAGAGAACAAGTGAAAGCAGAAAAATCGAACCTTTGATAGAGCCAGAAACCTCGCCCCATGGCACTTTGCAGAAAATCATTCCAATAACCAAAGCCACCCACACTCCCAGCCAGGGCATATCGAACATTACATTGGTTGTGATTGCTCCGGCCAGAATCATTAGTACGGTAAACAGATTGCCATATTTGATTTTTGTACCTTCCGACGAGCTTTTCATAATTGGCTGATATTTGTGCTGCTGATGTGCGGCAAACCAGGCAATAATGATAAGAGCAGTTCCAGCAGCAATAAATGCATGAAGAACTTCAACAAAATTTACGCCGTCAATCCACATCATGGTGGTGGTTGTATCACCAATGACAGAGCCAGCACCCCCGGCATTCGAGGCAGCAACAATAGCAGCAAGATAACCAATGTGTACTTTTTTATTAAACACGACCAGGGCAATGGTGCCCCCAATCAGAGCCGCAGCAATATTATCAAGGAATGATGAAAGAAAAAATATCATAACCAACAACATGAACGGACCCATGAAATTGTTGGGGAGAATATTCGGAAGTCTATCTGGCACGCCTGATTCTTCAAACAGTTTTGCAAGCACGGCAAATCCAAGCAGAAGACCAAGCAGATTCAACATAATTCCCCATTCACCAACACGGGATTCCTTGTTTGTGATTTGCTCCAAAAATGGATTGGTTTCCTGATTTCCGATGAAATGTTCAAAGAAATTAAAACCGGAGTCCATGATTAATTTGTAACCCAGAATGACTGCAAGCCCCGTCAGTGCTACATAAAAAGTGTGGTCATGAAAAATGGCAACACAGAGAAGGGTTGCAGCAAACAGGAAAAACTCGATGCGGATACCGCCAATATTAGGCATGTCAGCCGATGATGAGCCTCCACCTGACGCAAAAGAAAAAACGGGCACCATTAAAAGCAACATGGTTGCAAGAATACCGACCAGTGTTTTTCCAGTAAACGGTTTGCTTTCGCTTTTTGGTAAATTAAAAAGGTTCATAATCCTCATTTTAAATTGACACAGAGAAAAGTTGTTTCAGTCTGCAAAATTAGATGCAGATTTTAAGCAAAACAGCTTCAAAATAAATCTTTATAAAATCCTTATACACTCAGATGCAACCAAAATGATAAACAGCTTTGCTTTTGTATCTTTGCATTTCAAATTGGCCTGGCATGCGCACATTTACGAAAATGCAGTTGTGGAAACAATTCACATTGAGTGTTTCGATAATCATTATTGTCTCAATAATCTGCTACTTTCTGAGTGGTTGGGTTGGATACAAAAGCATTGCGTTGATACTTCTTTTTACGGTTTCCATACTTTCAATGGTTTTCACAGTATGGCCAGTGCTGGTTTCTGCAGTGATAAGTGTTTTTATTTGGGATTTCTTTTTCATTCCTCCATTTCTTTCATTTCATCCGATAACAACCGAAGACGGGCTCATGCTTAGCATGTATTTTCTTGTTGTTTTGCTTAATGGTATTTTCACTTCTCAAATTCGCCGAATTGAAAAACAGGCTATGCTTAAAGAGGAAAAACTTAAACGACTTGGCTTTTACAACACCTTATTCAGATCAATTTCACATGAACTGAGAACACCTATCACCACCATCATTGGTGTTAGCGAAAATATTTTAAACCCCGACACCAACATCACTGATACAGAAAGGATCGAGTTAAATCGCGAAGTGTTAACTGCAGGAGAGCGGCTGAATCAGTTAGTGGAAAACCTGTTGAATATGTCGCGCATTGAATCAGGATTTCTTAGGGCTAACAAAACATGGTGTGATGTGACCGAGCTTGTTTATACTGCAATAAACCGAATACCTGAAAATTTCAGCCATAGAAATATCAACGTAGTGCTTCCTAAAAAAATGCTTTTAGTCAAACTTGATTTCGGTTTAATCGAACAGGCCCTTTATAATGTTATTCATAATGCTGTATTACACACCCCGGACAAATCCATGGTAGAGGTGACAGCTGATTTTAGCAACAAGCTTCTCAAAATAACCGTTGAAGATGATGGCCCGGGATTCAATTTTACGAATATTGATTTGCAAAAAAACGACATTGTCCAGAAAAACAAAAATGAAGGTCTTGGCCTGGGATTATCCATAGTAAATGGATTTTTGACCATGCATGGTGGCACTCTGAACCTTTCAAACAATGCAAATGGAGGAGCCAGTGTACAATTGAATATTCCTGTTGAAACAACAGAATGGAGGGAAAATGATGATGAATAAGCCATGTATTCTGGTTGTTGATGATGAAATCCAGATTCGAAGGCTGTTAAAGCTAACACTATACAGCGCTGGTTATTCCGTTATTGAAGCTTCTACAGGAAAAGAAGGAATTCAACTGGCCTCAAGCAGACCTCCAGATTTGATTTTGCTCGACCTGGGTCTGCCTGACTCAGACGGAAAGGATGTTTTGAAAGGACTCCGTGAATGGTTCTTTTCGCCAGTAATTATATTGTCGGGTCGCGATTCTGAAAATGAAATAGTGTCGGCACTTGACTTAGGCGCCAACGATTATCTTGTTAAACCATTTAGAACAGGCGAACTTCTGGCGCGCATCCGCAATTTGCTGCGGCAGGTCGCAAAAAAAGATCAAAACCATATAATTCAAGCAGCCGATCTTTTTATTGATTTAGCAAACAGAATAGTGAAAAAAAACAACGAGCCGGTTAAACTTACAGCAACAGAATATTCTCTTTTGACGCTCTTGGCGAGCAATCGCAACAAGGTATTGACACATCAATTTATTTTAAAACAGATCTGGGGACCTACCTATGCAGAACAATCACAATATTTGCGCGTTTTTGTAGGGCAAATCCGCAAAAAAATTGAAGACGACCCCAATCATCCGAAAATTCTAATTACTGAGCCCTCAATTGGTTATCGGTTTGTTCAGAAATTTTGATAATCATCGCTCACAAATGAACCAAAAAAAAGAGGCTGAAAATTTCAGCCTCTTTTTTTTAAACAACTTTTTATTATCCTATCAGCATATGCTCCAGCACATAAACACCGATACCGGCCAAATACCCCAGCAATGCAAGCCAGGAAATATGTTTCATATACCAGATGAAATCAATTTTTTCAAGCCCCATGGCGGCAACACCTGCAGCAGAGCCAATGATGAGCATACTGCCACCGGTTCCTGCCGTATAGGCAAGATATTCCCAAAACAAGCCATCCTGCACAAAATTGGCCAGATAGCCCGTTGCACCGGGTTCGGCTATTGGGTACATACCCATGGCGCCGGCAACAAGCGGAACATTATCAACCACAGCCGAAAGAACTCCGATTGCACCACCAATCAAATAAACATCGCCTAAAGAATCGTCGAGTGCCTGCGCCAAAACACTTAACTGACCAGCAGATTGCAATGCGGCAACCGCAGACAAAATTCCAAGGAAGAAGAGCACGGTCGGAACATCAACTTTTGTTAGGATGGTAGCTACACTGAGCTTGTCTTCTTTTGGTTTTTTCAAATGCAGAATTTCGGTAATCATCCAGATGATGGCCAAACTGAGCAGCATGCCCATATACGGAGGTAAATGCGTAATGGTTTTAAAAACCGGAACAAACAACAATCCACCTACTCCTAGCGCCAACATTAAATTTCGTTCGAAAGATGTTGTTTTCGATTTTTTGCTTTCATCAATTTTAGGTCTTGTTACGTTCCCTTTCATGGTGAAACTAAGCAAGCTAAGCGGAATAACCATACAAACAAGGCTGGGAAGGAAAACACCAACAATAATGCTGACTGTTGTTACCTGTCCGCCAATCCAGAGCATAATGGTTGTGACATCGCCGATGGGCGACCATGCACCGCCGGCATTTGCAGCCAGAACAACCATGCTGGCATAGAACCAACGGGTGTGTTTATCACCAATTAGTTTTCGCAACAGGGCTACCATCACAATGGTTGTTGTGAGGTTGTCAAGCATAGCTGAAAGGAAAAAAGTAATAAAACTGATAATCCAGAGCAGTTTTACTTTATGAGTGGTTTTGATTCGGTCGGTAATTACTTTAAAACCTTCGTGCTGATCGGTGATTTCAACAATCGTCATTGCACCGAGTAGGAAGAAAAGAATTTCGCTTATTTCACCCAGATGCTCAATGATCTGATTGTGAACAATAAAATGCTGCATGCCTTCAACTGTATTGGCATCGGGGTTTGCAGCAAAATAGTCGTTCCATGCAGTGCTTGCACCACTGGAAAAAATATCGAATGCGCCTGAGATGTAAACGACCCAGGTTAAAGAACCAATCAAAAGGGCAGAAGCGGCTTTGTCAATTTTAAGAGGGTGTTCAAGTGCGATGGCAAGATAACCAAGCACGAACACAATGACCATTAGTAAAAACATGTCCATAACGAGCAGAGTTTAAATTTGGCGCAAAAGTATGAAAAGCATTTTAAATGAGATCAATTAAGAATGCTTTAAAATTACGCTTCTTCACCTGATTTAAATCATCCAAAAAACCATTTGGCTCAGAACGGATAACCAATACCAAAGCTCAGGGTGGTTCCATTGAAAGGCTTATCAAATCCAACCCACGTTTCACCTGCTGGTGATGAAGGATCTCTTAATGGGAAGGAAGCATCAATTCTGAATATAAAAAAATCGAAATCAAGGCGGAGGCCGAACCCTGTGCCGACACCAAATTGCTTATAAAATGAATTCAATTTAAATTCGCCTCCCGGAAACTCATCGCTGGCATTTTTGAGCCACACATTGCCAGCGTCGACAAACAAGGCTCCATTGAACCAGCTGATTATTGGAAAACGGTATTCGAAATTCAGCACCAGACTTATGTCACCGGTCCGGTCAAACTCAAAATCGGCTGTATCGGAATAAGTACCTGGCCCCAGGGAACGGAATTTCCATGCCCGGATATCGTTGGAGCCGGAGGCGGAATAGCTTTTTTCGAAAGGCAACAGGCTGCTGTTTCCATATGGCAAGCCAATGCCAAAAAACGCACGGCTCACAAACATAGTCTCATTCAGCCAGGGTTTGTAATAGCGAACATCAATATCCAGCTTGACATATTGTGAATAATTGATGCCGAGTACCCGGAAAATTTCGCCCTGACGCCAGCTATTGAAGCCATTTCCCATCCACAACGTTACCCCGGCCTGCTCAAACGTAATTTTCTTATACGTAAAAGGTTTGTTTTTCCGAAGGGCCTGATTGCTTGAGACCATTGTGAAGCCAAATCCAGGAATAAAGTGATCCTCGTAGCTGTAACGGATGGTTCTCGAAAACTGCGAAATTCGCTCTGCAAACAATGAATCCGGCAAAATGCGCACAAGATTGATCGGCAAATAAAACTGCATTACCGTTGTTGCCGACTCTTTCCACTCCAGCGATGCCTTGAGGTGACTGATATACCGCTCGTAATTGGGCCTCAGCTGATAGCTAAAGCCAGTTGTGTACTTCAGCATCGGATGGCTGCTCTGTGTAAACCAACGACTGTTTACGGGAGTTGTCAGGCCAACTTCTGAGCTGATTTCGGCTGAGTTGAAAGGGAGCCCGTTGATGACATCATTTTCCTCCTCAAAAATTGTCTTCTGAAACTCAAGACCTCCCTTGAATTTAAAATTGAACTGCTCGGCACCTCTGAACAAATTTCTGTTTTTATACACCAGATTGCCGGCTGTGCCAAGATTTCCGGAGGAGTTGGTACCTTCGACCTCAACATTAATTGCCTGCACGGGCGACAAGCTAAGTTCGACAATGGCATCGAGGGGCACAGGCTGACCATGACTGATCGCGGCTGTGTCGGGTACAAAGCGGATATTAATGTATTTGAAAATGTTCAGACTGCTAAGTTCAGCCTGTGTTTTGTTGGCATTATTCAGATTGAAATAATTACCGGTGCGAATGAATATTTTTCGGGCAATAACCTTTGGTTTCACCCGCATACGATCCTGGAAAAGAAAATATATCGTATCAGTTTCTGTTTTGTTGCGCAGGTGTTTTACAAATGCCAGCGTGTCATAAACCATTTTCCCTTCGTCGGTGACTGAAAAATCCGGAAAGACGGAAATTTTCCGGACCTTGTATTTCCGGTGATTGTAAAACGCAGTTGAATCCTTAGTCTGTACAAACGGACGATTGATAATCACTTTTATATTGAGCTGATTGGTGCCGAGGCCCGAATCTACTTCGTAGCGAATATAAGACTGACTGAAGGCAAAATATCCAAGATTTTTCAAATCATCATTGATGCGGATACGTTCACTTTCCAGCACATCTTCGTTGTATATTTCTCCAGTCTGAATGAGTGAGTTTTTCTTTTCGGAAATCAGATAGGAACTGATGTTTGGATCGGCCGATACAAAATCAATGTTTTTAATAGTGAAAGGAATGCCAGCTAAAATGCGGTATTCAACTTTTTTTGCTTTGTTTTTCTTTCTGTTGTATACAACGGTATCTTGTATTTCAGCATTGAAAAATCCATGTTTTTTGCAATACAATTCCATCTGCAAAACGCTTTGCCGGGTGAGGCCGGAATCGAGAAAAACAGGTTCTTCGCCAACCGTATTCATAAGCCAGCTGCGCATTCCGCGTTTTGCTTTTTCAAGCTCTTTCTGCTCGTTGATGTATTTATTCGGATGTCTGCTTTTTTTTCTCTGGATTTTCTTTTTTATTCTGGCTTCTTTTTTTGCCGTGCGATCCTTCATCGATTCACCCAGGTTGTAAACGCCTGTATGGAGCCGCATGCCTACAAACCGACGATTTTCGTGCTGCCTGATCAGGCCGTCAAGATCATAATAATCCAAGGCGTTGTTATCGATAATCAATTTTGTGTCAGCCAGCAAGATTTTACCCGGATGACGGCGCGTGGTGCTGCAGCCTTCGAGCATCAGCACCAAGGGCAGCACCGCAATCAGGCAATATGTCAACAACCGGCTATTCATATCGCAGCGATTCGATGGGATCAAGTTTCGCCGCTCTGTTTGCGGGTATGATTCCGGAAAGAATTCCAACGGCAAGCGTGAGCGTAAAACCCAGAATAATCCATCCCCACGGAACAATAAAATTGCTGTCGAGAAAAATACTGATAACATTGCCGGCAAGCACACCCAGAAAAATTCCAAGTAGTCCGCCCATTTGGCCTACCACTATGCTTTCAATCAAAAACTGGTTCCGGATGGCCACACTCGTGGCACCCATTGCTTTTCGAACGCCAATTTCGCGCGTCCGTTCCGACACACTAACAAGCATTATATTCATTAATCCGATAGATGCACCCATGAGTGTAATAAGACCAATAAGCGTTGCCGCCAGGGTCACATAGCGCAAATTTTCGAGCAACATATTAACCATGCTGTCGCTTTTCCGGATTTCGAAATTGTCGGACTGCCCGACATTAAGTTTACGAATAGTTCTGAATATGCCTGTAGCCTCTCCTGTTGCAGCATCCAGCAATTTTGTATCTGTCGGCATCACATTGATTCTGAACGAAACATCTGAGCTGCTGAAATAGCGACGCACGGTTGTAACGGGCACCAGACATGAATTATCGCCGGAAAAACCAAAACTGCTGCCTTTGGTTTTCATGACTCCAACAACTACAAAGCGGACCGGACCTACCGAAATCTGCTTGCCAACCGGGTTTTCGCCCGTCGGGAATAAAATTTCCGCCACGTCGCTGCCAATCACGGTTACATTTCGGCCCATATTCACTTCGTGCCGCGAAAAACCACGTCCTTTTTCAATTTCCTGGCCACTGGTGACCATATAATTTTCATCAATTCCCATTACGCCAACGTTGGGATTTGATTTTTCGAGATTGTACCTGACGGTCGCAGTACCAGATGCGTGCGTATAAATAGACACTACCGCAGGAAACTGATATCTGTCTTTGAAAGCAGTTGCCTGATCCCACGAAATATCTTCAAATTCCACCCGGTCGTTATGATCTCCACCCGGACCTCCGCGCATCTGAGTATCAACAATAGTGAAAGTGTTGCTCCCCATACGGGTGAAATTTTCACTGAGCGAAAACTTAATGGACTCGATGGCTGTTAAAATGCTGATGAGCGCCATGATTCCGAAGGCAATAATAAGCACAGTGAGAATGGTCCTCAGCAAATGGCTTCGTACCGATCGAACAGCAATATTAAAGCTTTCGCCTATTATTTTTAGATTCATCTACACAATATTAAGCCAGGCCAGTGTACCAAAAATGAAAGCCCAGGAAACAACCGATACACAAAAGTAAACAAATATATACTTTGTATTCCTGAACCACCGCCGGACAATGAACGCAGTGAGAGGAATCGAAAGTATTGCCGGGCCAAAAATCATCAGCATCGGAAACCCCAATTTTCGTAAACGCACTTGTCTGCGGTACCTTTTAATCCAGCCAGTCCTGGGTGTTTTTACGCCTCTCTGAAACAATCGGTTGAAAACCAAAATGATTTCCGCCGAAAAACAGTAAAACACAATAAAACCAATAATGCCACCCAGCGCAAGACACAAAGAAATTTCCCAGTAATTAAAGCCGCTTGCCACCGCAACAGGTCCTGCAAACAGAAACTTGTAGGTGCTGATGGCAACAACGTAGAGATATTCGTAAAACCTGTTTGTGAGAAACAGTATGTTTAACATATCAGGAATTTAGTCTTTGCGGCCATAGGCAAGATCGCCTGCATCACCCAGCCCCGGAACAATGTAGGCGTGGGCCGTCAGCTCTTCATCCACCGCGGCTGCCCAGATCTTCAGTTTGCGGTGCGGCAGATGCTGGCGAACATATTCAATGCCCTGCGTACTGGCGATTATGGTTGCCACATGAATTTCTTCGGGCATTCCGAATTGGAACAATTCCTTAACCGACAACACAAGCGATGAACCTGTAGCAAGCATTGGGTCTGCAATTATGAGTGTTTTCCCTTCAATATCGGGACAACTGACATATTCCACCTGAATGGTAAAGCGGCCGTCCTTATGATGTTTCCGGAACGCTGAAATAAACGCACTTTCGGACTTATCAAAAATATTCAGAAAACCCTGATGAAAAGGCAAACCTGCACGCATAATGGTAGCAAGCACGGGCCATTTGTCAACTACAGGAACATCAACTTCGCCGAGCTGGGTTGTTACCTGACGGGGAACATAGCTGATTTTTTTACTGATTTCGTAGGCGAAAATTTCGCCCAAACGTTCCAGATTAGTTCTGAAACGCATGCTGTCCTGTTGAATCTCAGCATCCCGCAGCTCGCTGATAAACTGATTCACAATTGAGTTTTCCTTACCCAGATTATTTACCATGATTCCGTTTTGTTGATGTGGCTAAAGTACTTATTTTTTGCTTTTCGGTTTTCCGTTATTATTTTCCAGGCAGAAATCAGGCATTTTCCTGCTTCTGAAAGTTGAGATAAAAGCGCACAATGGCTTCTATTCCGTTCAGGAAATTTTCGACCCGAAAGTTTTCATTTGGCGAATGAATGGCATCGGACTCAAGTCCAAATCCCATGAGCAACGATTTCACACCCAAAATCTCCTCAAAAGTGGCAATAATCGGAATACTGCCTCCACTGCGGGTTGGAACAGGCCGCTTTCCGAAAATTTCGGTCAGTGCCGCATCCGCTGCCTGATATGCTTTTCCTTCAATTGGCATTACATAAGGCTGCCCACCGTGAAGAATGTCCACTTTAACTTTTGTTGAAGCCGGAGCAATATTTTCAAGATGTGCTTTGATCAGCTCTGCCACTTTATGGTTATTCTGATGAGGAACTAAACGTGCCGATAGCTTCGCATACGCTTTTGACGGAAGCACCGTTTTTGAGCCTTCTCCTGTATATCCGCCCCAGATGCCGCACATGTCCAGCGTTGGACGAATGCCGGTTCTTTCCAGGGTTGTATAACCCTCTTCGCCAAATAATTCAGCAACATCAATGGCTGATTTATAATTATCGACACTGAACGGCGCTTTATTCAGCGCAGTCCGCTCTGCATCGGACACTACCTCAACATCATCGTAAAATCCGGGAATTGTAATTCTGCCCTTGTCATCGGTGAGCGAAGCAATCATTTTCGAAAGCATATTGATCGGGTTGGCCACTGCCCCGCCGAAAAGCCCTGAATGCAGGTCGCGGTTGGGTCCGGTAAGCTCTATCTGCAGGTAGGTCAATCCCCGCAATCCTACAGTGATGCTTGGAATATCGGCAGCAATCATTCCTGTGTCTGAAACCAGAATAATATCCCCTTTCAGTCTGTCTTTGTTGCTTTTACACCATTCCACCATGGCCGGACTTCCGATTTCCTCCTCGCCTTCGATCATGAATTTAACATTGCATTTGAGCAAGTTGTTTTTCATGAGATATTCAAAGGCCTTGGCATGCATGAAACCTTGTCCTTTGTCGTCATCGGCGCCACGGGCATAAATTTTTTCATCAATGATAACCGGTTCGAAGGGATTTGTTTTCCACTCCGACAACGGGTCGACCGGCATCACGTCGTAATGGGCATAAACAATGACTGTAGGATAAGATGGATCGATTACCTTTTCACCATAAACCACAGGATTTCCGGTGGTGGGGCTCACTTCGGCAAAATCGGCACCAGCATCAAGAATGGATTTTTTCCAATATTCTGCGGCTAAAATCATGTCGTTTTTGTGAGCAGATTCACTTGAAATGGAAGGGATCCGAATCAAGTCGAACAATTCGTTCAGAAAGCGCTCCTTATTGTTTTCAATGTAGTTGCGTACGTCGTTCATTGTTGTGGATTTTGAAACAAAGATAACAATTTAAACATTCCATTTAGAGTCTGTTTTCCCTCGAAGGGTTTCGAACCCATCACGGGATTATAGCTAGCCGGAATGGTGAAATGTTTCAACAACCCGCCATTTTCAGACTGCACCCATCGACGTAACTATGGATGCAGCATTGGCAATTCAGCATAATATTTACACCAATCAAATAATTATTACTACTGCCATGCAACTTTCCATTGGCAAATAATATCTTTGCCAGACAAACCATTTTTCATTACCATGTTTCTTAGACGAATTACTGTTTTTTTTAGCCTGTTGTTGACATTATTTAGCTCCAATGCTCAAATTTCTGTCGGCTACATAGAAGGCACCCACTTCTACGTTTTGAAAAAGATGGCCGGCGTTCATCATCCGGCAAAAGAATATCACGGAACATTGACAATTTTAAAATAAACAAAAATGAAAACACTCCTATCCCGGATGTTTTTTGCACTGATAATCTTGCTATCCGGAATCAAAGGATACGGGCAGCTCACTGTGACTTCCAACCTCACGGCCTCACAATATGTTGATTTTCTTGTTGGCTCTGGTATTACTTACAGCAATGCTGTGTATACCGGCGCTGCAACATCAATAGCAAAATTTACAACTGGCGCAACCAATACCAATTTGGGACTGACTTCAGGAGTTGTGATGAGCACTGGATTTGTTATACCTGTCACTACCTCATTTCCTATTGGTAGTCCTGCTGTTAATTTTAATGACGAAATCACCAATGGTGGAACAGATGCAAATCTGCAAAATCTGGTTTCGTCAAATATCAGCGATGTCGCCAAAATTGAATTTGACTTCATCCCGGTTTCAGACACAATAAAATTTCGTTATGTATTTGGTTCTGAGGAATATCTGGAATGGGTTGGCACAAACTATAACGATGTGTTTGGGTTCTTTATTTCAGGTCCAAACCCGGCAGGATGAAGCTATAGCAGCCGTAATATTGCGCAAATTCCCAACACGACTCTGCCAGTAACAATTAACAATGTCAACAACACCTCCTACAGCCAGTATTTCGTAAATAACGAAGGGCTGGGAGGAACTACAATTGTTTTCGACGGCTTTACAACCGTGCTGACCGCATGGGCTTTGGTTACTCCCTGTGTTCAATACCACATCAAACTGGCTGTCGGGGATGTCGCTGATTATAACTTGGACTCCGGCGTTTTTCTCGAAGCCAACAGCTTCTCCAGCCCAACACTGAATGTAGCTTCAACCTATGTAAATGATGCTACTATCGGAAGCTTCGCCATGGAGGCTGGCTGCAACGATGTGACAACCTGTTTTTCATTATCAAGCACCCCGGCTACGAATTTTACGGTCAATTATACAATTCTTGGCACCGCAACCAATGGTGTTGATTATGCTACCATTCCAGCTTCTCTCACAATTCCTGCGGGCACCGACTCGGTTTGCCTGACCATCAGTCCAACCATGGACACACTGGTTGAAGGTCTTGAAACAATTATTCTGGTTCTGCAAAATCAAATCAGTTGCAACACAGTATCCGACACTGTTGAAATCATGATTCTGGACTATGACCAGATGAACGTGCTTATTGCGCCAGACACTTCGATATGTGCCGATACGGTTGCTGTTTGGGCACTCGGCAGCATGGGTGTTCCACCCTATACCTATAGCTGGAGCAATGGACTTCCTGCTGTAACAAACCATCTGGTTGCACCAATTACCACAACAACGTATGTTGTCACCGTTACAGACTACTGCAATCATACAGCAACCAATAACGTTGCCGTTACTGTGGGCATCGCCAATGTTGATGCGGGGCCCGACAAGACCATTTGCGAAGGACAGAATGCAACACTTACCGCTGTCACAACGGCCCCGGTTATCTGGAATACAGGAGCAACCCAAGCAAGCATTACTGTTTCCCCACCCCAGGATTCAACCTATATCGTTGTAGCTGGCTTAGGAGAGTGTGCCGACAGCGACACGGTGACCGTTTTTGTAAACATACAACCTGTTGTATCAGCTACAGCCCTACCCGATAGAATGTGCACCGGAGTAACATCGCAGATTTCAGCAAACGGAGCCGATGCGTTCCTTTGGCAAAGCAACCCGGTCGATGCAACACTCGATCAAACTCCGGGCGGAGTGAACGATCAGCTTCAGGTAACACCTGCTACTACTACTACTTATTCAGTCACCGGCTCCAACGCCAGTGGATGTTTTGCTACAGCAACCGTTCAGCTGACCGTAATTCCCAGTCCAGTGGCTTCATTTTTCTCTCAGCCGCCCTATGCATCGTCATTTAATCCGGTTATTCAGTTTTTCGACAATTCGCAGGGTGGGCCGGTACTTTGGAACTGGATTATGAGTGATGGCACAACTTACTCAGTCCCCGAATTCACCCATACTTATCCTTTGGATACCTGGGGCGAATTTCCAGTCACGCTTTATGTTGAAAATGCTGACGGATGCAAAGATTCTATCACGCAAACAATCACCATCAAACCAGATTACACCCTGTATTTTCCCAACGCCATCTCTCCAAACGGCGACGGTATTAACGATCGTTTCCATCTCAGCGGGCTTAATCTTCCGATTGAGGACTTTTTTATCCGCATCTATGACCGAACGGGCAATCTGGTGTTTTATTCATCGGTTCCTTCATTCGAATGGGATGGATATGTCAATGGTAAAGTAGTCCCTGATGCAGTTTATGCTTTCCGGCTTCAATTCAGAGATCCGAGCGGAATTGTTCATGTAAGGGATGGCGGCATTACTGTTATCTACTAACAATTCCGGCAAATTTCATGAATGCAGTAATTTTGTACTTTTGCAGTACAAATCAACATTATCATGAAAAAGAAAATAGCAATAAATGGTTTTGGCCGAATCGGACGCCTTACCTTTCAGGCTTTATTGAAAAACAACGATGTGGAAGTTGTGGCCATAAACGACCTCACTAATGCAAAAACGCTCGCTCACCTTCTCAAATACGACTCCGTTCACGGCCGTTTTGACGGAACAGTTATAGCTGACGAAAACAGCATCACTGTCAATGAAAAAAAATACATCATCTATGCCGAGAAGGAACCTGCCAATCTTCCATGGAAAGAACTTGGTGTGGATATCGTGGTTGAATGTACCGGCCGTTTCCGCAGCAGAGCTGATCTGCAGAAACATCTGGCTGCCGGTGCGCGTCGCGTGGCACTGAGTGTTCCTGCCGACAAAAGCGATGACGTTGACCTTACCGTTGTAATCGGAGTTAATGACAATCTGCTGAACAAAGAACATGTCCTTGTTAGCAATGCCAGCTGCACAACCAACTGTCTCGCTCCTGTTGCTAAAGTCTTGAACGACACTTTCGGCATCGAACACGGATTGATGAACACGATTCATTCCTATACCAACGATCAGATTATTCTCGACGCACCGCACAAAGATCTGCGCCGTGCGCGGGCTGCAGCAGTTTCAATCATCCCAACCAGCACCGGTGCTGCAAAAGCAATAGGCCTTGTGATTCCTGAACTCACCGGCAAACTCGACGGATTGTCGATGCGCGTTCCCACTCCGGATGGCTCTGTAGTTGACCTTACGGTTATTTTGAAAAAAACTGTCACTGCCCAGGAAATCAATACTGCCATGAAAGCCGCTGCTGACGGCCCAATGAAGGGTGTTCTCGAATACACCACAGATCCACTCGTTAGTGTCGATATCATTGACAACCCGCATTCATCTATTTTCGATTCACTGCTTACGCAGGTCATTAGCGGAAACATGGTGAAAATTGTTTCATGGTACGACAATGAATATGGCTACTCGCAGCGATTGGCCGACCTTGCAGTGAAACTCAGCAAACTCGATTAACATGAACCTACTTGTGGTTATATTAATCTGCGTTGCTCTTGTGGGACTGGCTGTTGCCGGCATCGCCATAAAGATGTTTTTAATAAAAGGCGGTGAGTTCAAAAAGCAATGCTCAACCAAGGACCCGAAAACAGGTGAGTCTATTGGTTGCAGCTGTGGCGGTCATGGAAAAACCTGTGATAATTCTTAATAATTTTCAGGTAAAAAAACAGAACCATGAGCCCTGTAATGAAACAAGAAAATCTGATGGATAATTACCCTGACGATAGTTACTACCGCATCGATCATTACGACGAAGAAACGCTGAACAAACTGAAAGTTCACTATTCCGAAATCCTAAAACATCTGGGCGAAGATCCGGAACGTGAAGGATTGCTGAAAACGCCCGAACGCGTTGCCAAATCCATGCAATTTCTCACGCATGGATATCATGCAAATCCTGAACAGATCCTGCGGTCAGCCATGTTTCGCGAAGACTACCGCGAAATGGTGATTGTAAAAGACATCGAAGTGTATTCCATGTGCGAACACCACATGCTCCCGTTTTTTGGAAAAGCACATGTGGCCTATATTCCCAATGGTTATATTGTTGGATTAAGTAAAATTCCCCGCATTGTTGACGCATTTTCGAGACGACTGCAGATACAGGAACGATTGACAACACAAATAAAAGACTGTTTGCAGGACGTGTTGAAACCACTTGGAGTGGCCGTTGTTATTGAAGCTCATCACCTCTGCATGATGATGCGTGGAATTCAAAAACAGAACAGCATAACCACTACTTCCGATTTTACCGGCGTATTCCGCAACGATAAAACCCGCGCGGAATTCATGACGCTGATAAGTACAAAACTTCATTAAAAAATCAACAAAAACAAATATGGAAAACAACACCAATTATTCAGATCCGCATGTTTTCACCAAAGAACAGGCAGGTGTCAAAAACAGCTTTATTGCTAAAGTTTTCTCCTGGATGTTTGCAGCGCTGCTCATTACAGCCGTGGTTTCATTTCTGTTCGGCTCGCAGGAATCTCTGATTCGTCTTTTGTATAGCGAATCAGGAATGACCATTCTTGGCTGGATAGTTATGCTTGCACCATTAGGCCTTGTTCTTCTGATGTCGTTTGGATACAACAAGCTTTCAGCAACAGCCATGTCTGCAATTTTTATTTTGTATTCAGCTTTGATGGGAGCCAGTCTTGGCTTTATTTTTCTTGCATTCCAACTCGGAACCATTGGGCTGGCATTCGTTGTCACCTCAGGTATGTTTGCCATCATGGCCATTGCCGGTTATACCACAAAAATGGATTTGACAAAATTCGGCAACATTCTGATGATTGCACTGACAGCCATTATCATTGGCAGCGTAGTGAATATGTTCATGCGAAACGACACCATGGATTTCATCATCACCATTGTAGGTGTACTCGTTTTCACAGGTCTGATTGCCTATGACATGCAACGCATCAAAAAGAACGCGGAATATGCCATGGCCAATCCCGAGGCCGGTCGAAAAATGGCTGTGTTCAGCGCTCTCAGTCTGTATCTCGACTTCATCAACCTCTTCCTGATGCTTCTGCGTCTCTTTGGAAGAAACGAATAATTTATTATCCCTTTTCCGAAAACACCTGATCATCCATTCAGGTGTTTTTTTGTGCACACCTTTTTTGTGGATTTCTGATTTTTACGTATCTTGAACTAAAATTCAAACCATGAAAAACACAGCACTTTTTATTCTGGCTGTTCTGATGCTTGCCTCTTGTGCAGCGCCAACACGCGCCTACCGCTCCGAATCGGTGAATTACAGATTTGATGGTGGTTATAAATCCAGTGAATCAACAAAAGAATCAGATCAACTGGCCGGCTTCAACGAAGATCAGATGATCATTTACAATGCAGGTGTTGGTATCACTGTGAAAAATCCGGATTCGGCGAGCGCCAGCGTTGTTGCCATTGCAAAAAAATATGATGGCTATGCCGTTTCTGTCTCGAATAATTATACTTCGGTGCGGGTGAAATCAGAACACCTGAACAGCGCGCTGAAAGAAATTGAAACACTCGGAAAAGTCACTTACAAAAACATCAGCGGCGAAGACATCACCATGGAATACAACAACCTGACGGTGCGGCTCGACAACGCAAACAAAGCCCGACAGCGATATCTGGAACTTCTTGCTAAAGCCGAAGACGTGAAAGCCGCGCTGGAAGTGGAAAAAGAGCTGGAGCGCCTGAATAAGGAAATCGATCTGCTCGAGGTGCAGCTCAGAAATATCAATCAGCAGGTCGACTACTCGCTCATCAATGTCTCCATTCAGGAACGCACCCAACCCGGTGTACTCGGATACATTTTTATTGGTTTGTACAAAGGCGTGAAGTGGCTGTTTGTGTGGAACTGAGTGATATAAGATATAAGATTTTTGATTTAAGATCTGAGATCTGATTTGGGATCTGGTTTCAAAATCTAATTTCAACCACTATCCTTCAAAAATCTAATATCTCAAATCTCATCTCGTAAATCTTTCGCTACTGCGAAAGTATTTTCACTTCGGTGCGGCGGTTTTTCTGACGCGCTTCGTCGCTGGTGCCGGTAGTTACGGGCATTGTTTCACCATAGCCTTTGGCCACAATCCGGTTGGCGGCAATTCCTTTTCTGATCAGATAATTCCGGACTGATTCTGATCGTTGTTGCGACAACGTAAGATTTGAAGCATCCTCGCCCACATCGTCGGTATGGCCGGCAATTTCAATAACCATGGCTGGTTTCAGCTTAAGCAGTTCTGCAAGTTCATCGAGTGAAGGAAAAGATTCGGGTCGTAATGTGGCTTTACCAAAATCGAAATAGACATTTTCGAGCTTAAACATTTTGGCCGGCTCATAAATTACTTCGACTTCATAAGTAGCAATGCCGGGTTCCGAAGGAACTTCCATCACACTGTAATCTTTTTCGGTAAAAAAATCCTTGTACGACATTTCATATTCGTCGCCTTCAGGCAAAAGTAATTTGGCCTGGGCATCTGCACCGGTAACAACTCTAAATGATTTCCCCGTTTTTTTGCTTTTAAAAGTAACAGTTTCGCCAACCGCATTGGGCTTCCCTTCCTGGTGAACCACAACAATGATCAGCGCCATTTCATCGGTAGGAACAAGTTCCTGCGCCCTGGCATCCATGAAAAAAAACAATAAAACAAAAGAAATCACCGGAATGAGAAATTTCGGGCTCGGCATAATTAATGAGATTTGTGTTATAAAGGTAAACGAAAACCGGGACCGGAATTGTATATTTCTCAAAAAATATTTTTGTCGAATCACATCGGAGTAAACGACATCAGCATTTCGAGTACGGTATCGACCTGATCGGCATCGTAGGCAACCCAGATATAAAGGCTGATATCGGTAAAGTCGGGATCGACAATAAGCATTGTGCCGACATTGTAGTCATTCTTTGTTCCTTCGAGCAATACGCCCCAATACCCGTTCATTTTTTCTTCGTCGAGTTCAACAATATCTCCGCTTACAAGAACTTCGTTTTCTGTTGTCCAGGTCCTTAACGAATTTTCCATTTCTTCCCATGTCAAACTTTCGTCGGTCCGTGGATAAATGCTCATCAGAATAGCTCCATTGGTTGCGCTGAATTTTTCCGAAGAAGACTCAGTAACTTCAAAATCTGAAGGAATTTTAAATTCAGTACTGTATTCCTCCCACTCATATTCTACCCAGGTCTGGGCAAATGAAAGCACGGGAACAATCAGAAAAAGCATCAAAGCTGAAAGGCGGGTAAGTGTTTTCATAAATAATTTTTTACTAAGATATTAAAAACGGGTGCATGTTTAATGCCCTGAATAAATTTTATGATTGATTTATATTCTTCTGCTTTTTCAGAAACGGATAAATAAAAACTGCCGCAAAAATAATCGAAGCTCCAGCATAAAAGCCAACAGACATGTGTTCGGATTCACCAAAAATCAGATAGGCCAGAATAATGGCATAGACCGGTTCAAGGTTGATATGCAGCACAACAAAAAACGCACTCATTTCTTTCATGAATCTTATTGCAGCTGTAAATGCATATGCCGAGCAGATACTTCCCAGCAAAATAAGATAAAACAGGTCGGAAGTGCCAGGCCAGAAATTGCTGAACGCTTCAGGCATCAGAAAAGGAAGTGCCCCCAGCGCAAAAATAAACGCAAACAGCATTTCGTACATGCTCAAAACAGAAGGGTGAACTTTTTCCTGCTGCTTTTTGTTGAGAACACTGAATAAAGAAGATAAAAAGTAACAGACAATGGCGGAAATAATGCCTTCGACATAGCGGCTCTCGAAACGGAAAATGATATAAATGCCGACAATGATAAAAATCCCAGTAACAATATCAAACCACGAAAATCGTTGCCGCAAAATGAGCGGTTCAAGCAACGCGGTAAACAGCGATCCCACACCCAGCAATCCTAGTGCTACAGAGACATTTGAAAGTTTAATGGCGTAGAAAAAAGTTGTCCAGTGTGCAGCCACAACCAGTCCGATTGAAATTGCTGAAAATATTTGTTTTCGGGTCAAAACAAGATTTTGCTTCCGGATTTTCAGAAACAAAAACAGCGTAACAAAGGCAATAAAAACCCTGAAAACAACCAGATGCGGTGCAGGCAATGAAATAAGCTTCCCCAGAATCCCTGTGAATCCGAGCAGCAGCACAACGAAATGCAATTCCAGATAAGACCGCAGAGAAAATTTCATATTGCTTTTTAATGCGGCGCAAAGATACATAAGAACATCGAACAAGGAACAAGGAAGTGAGAAGTGAAGAAGTGATGTAAGAACATCGAACAAGGAACAAGGAAGGAAGAAGTGTGAAGTAAAGAAAGAACACTGAATGATATAAGATAAAAGATTTTTGATTTTTGATGTGAGATTTTTGATTTTAGAAGTGGTAACGTTTGACGTGATGAGCAAGGCCGCTGTTTTCTAAGCCCCGACGCTGTCACGCTGAGCCCCGCCCTTGTCACGCTGAGCCCCGCTGTCATCATGAGTTTTTCGAAGCGGAGCGAAGAAAAGTATCGAAGGAGGCAGCGAGGCTCCGGAGACTGGCAAGCAACAAACAATTTTTGATTTCCCGAAATTAATTATTTTTGTATGTTTGCACATTAAACCATTTACTCAATGAAATACCTTAACAGTTTCGTAGTATTTGCCTTGATTATTGCCGGCATCGCTTTCAGCTCCTGCACAAAAATGAAAAAGGACAAAATTGACGAAACATGGAGACTAATCCGCGTAGATCAGGATTCCACAATCTCGTGGTTCGAATTGTGGGAGTTCCAGGGCGAAATGGTTTACATGACTATCCGTCCGACTGGCGGAACAACACTTGACACGATAGCCACTGCAGAATACTCGGTAAAGGCCGGTGCATCCAAAACAATTATCACCATGCAACAAAGCACCTACCCGATTTACAATGGTGACTGGGAAGTACTAACTGTCAATAAGGAAATGATGGTCATTCTGAATCGCACCGACGGAGAGTTTATTTACAGAGAGTTCATCAAAGAATAAAATGGCAAAAACCAAAACCGCATTTGTTTGTCAAAGTTGCGGTTCTCAATATCCCAAATGGAACGGAAAATGTCCCGGATGCGGCGAATGGAACACGCTGGTTGAAGAAGTTATTGCAGCTCAGCCTGCAAAAACTGTTGGTTTTGCAAAATCGGAGGATCCAAAAAGGCTGTCTGAAATAGAGTACTCATCCGGAAAACGTCAATCGCTTAATAACGCCGAACTCGATCGGGTGCTGGGTGGCGGCGTGGTTGAAGGCTCTGTCATACTTATTGGTGGCGAGCCGGGCATCGGCAAATCTACACTGATGCTGCAGGTGGCCATTACGCATCCCAGTATTAAAACCCTGTATGTTTCCGGTGAAGAAAGTCTGTACCAGATCAAAATGCGCGCTGAAAGACTTGGCGTTAAAAACGACAGCACCTATCTTCTCTCCGAAACAGATGTTCAGAGCATAATTGGTGCCTGCGAAAAAATGCAGCCCGACTGTTTGGTAATTGATTCAATCCAGACCATGCATACTGCCCGCATCGAATCATCGTCCGGCACCATCAGCCAGGTTCGCGAATGCGCGGCAGAGTTGCAGCAATATTCCAAAAAAAGCGGGGTGCCGGTTTTCATTATCGGACACATCACCAAAGACGGAAGCATTGCAGGTCCCAAAGTATTGGAACATATCGTCGATACTGTTCTGCAGTTCGAAGGCGACCGGCATCATGGATACAGAATTCTTCGAACGCTGAAAAACCGCTTCGGATCTGCCTCTGAGCTTGGTATTTTTGAAATGACCGCCAGTGGCCTCCGCGAAGTATCCAATCCTTCGGAGGTTTTTCTTTCAGACCGCGCCATAGATTTACCGGGAACAGCCATTGCAACAACCATGGAGGGTGTTCGTCCATTGTTGCTCGAAATACAGGCATTGGTGAGCCCGAGCCCCTACGGAAATCCGCAACGCAGCGCCAATGGTTTCGATCAGCGCCGCATGGGCATGCTGCTGGCCGTTCTCGAAAAACGCAGCGGCCTCCGCATGGGTGTGAATGATGTTTTTCTCAACGTAACCGGAGGCATCCGTGTTGACGATCCAGCGGTCGATCTTGCGGTTGTGAGTGCCCTCGCCTCCTCGTATCACGACATGATTATAGACAGCAAAATCTGCTTTGCAGCCGAAGTGGGTCTTTCAGGCGAAATAAGACCTGTTAGCCGCATTGAACAACGCATTTCCGAAGCCGACAAACTTGGTTTTAAAAATATAATCATTGCTGCTTCCAACAATAAGGCTCTTCCCAAAAAAGATTTTTCGATAAAAATAAATCCGGTATCAAGACTTCAGGATGTATGGAAAATTATTTTCAGTTGATTAATTTTGCAACATGAAAATTATTCAAATAATTACCGAAGCCTGGAAAATAGATGCCGGCGTTGCTTTCGGTGTAATCCCCCGCTCGATCTGGAGCCGCTTTTATGATGTTGGCGAAGACAACCTCATTCCGCTTACCAATCGTTGTCTGCTTGTAGAGACTTCGAACCGGCTTGTTCTGATCGAAACCGGATTCGGAAATAAAAGAGATGAAAAATATTATCAGTATAAATATATTTCTGAACGCACTTCGCTTGCACATGCTATCCAAAACGCAGGATACAAGACCGATTCAGTAACCGATGTCATTTTTACGCACTTGCACGACGATCATTGCGGTGGTGCTGTAATCCGCGCTCAGAGCGGTGAATCAGAAATCGTGTGTCCGAATGCAAAACACTGGGTAAGCAAAAAGCAATGGGAATCGGCCATGAATCCCAATAAACGCGAAGCTGCCGCCTATTTTGCCGAAAACATTCTGCCGCTGCACGAAAACGAGCTGATGTGTTTTGTTGAAAAAGAAGAAGAAATTATTCCCGGCATTTCGGTGCTGCTGCGCGACGGTCACACCGCCGGACAAATGTTGCCGCTTTTACACACCCCTTCACGAAAATGGCTCTACGCCTCCGATTTCATTCCTTCCATTTCGCACATTTCACCTGTATGGGTTGCATCGGTAGATGTAATGCCGATTCTGGCGCTCGAAGAAAAAGAAATATTTCTGCAAAAAGCCATAGAAGAAAACATCGGTTTAATTTTCGAACACGATTATTGCAATGAAGCCGCCACGGTTGTGAAAAGCATTAAGGGATTTGAGGGAGTACCAACCTCAATCAGATAAAGGTAATGCTTATAATTAATTTCCAAAACGTGGGTTCACCACGGTATTGTAAATGGAGCCAAAGGTGTAGCTCAAACCCAGACTCACGTAATACGAATATTGTGTTTGCATCTGCCTTTGCTGAAGCAACAGTTCTTCCTGCGACACATCGCCCTTTGGCAATCCAAGCTGATCGTGAATCATGCTGTAATAGGCATAGACAGATAGTTCCAGGCCTTTGAACAAGCGGAAGGAGGTGTTGAGATATACATCGACACTGTTTTTACTCAGATCATGCATATAGGTGTTTCCGGTAACCGATCCGCTCAGGCTTCCCCATTTCTGCACCACTTCGGCCGCCACGCCCAGTGTTTGCGCAAACAGCAGCTCCCTGGTTTTGTCGAAAATGGTAGTGTCGTTGTAAATGTTATATTTTGGTCCTATTGTATAAACACAGCGCACCTGGCGGGTTGTGGCCTCTTTATATGGAAAAATATCGTATTCAATTCCTGGCGTCAGCGTTGCAGAAAAGTTAATGTTGCTGTAGGTCGATGAATTGGCTGCGCCGAACAATCCCCAAGACCAGTGATTTGAGATAGATCCTATATAATCGGCCGAACTATAAATACTTCGGTTAATTGATTTGTAGTAATAGTCGATTTCTTCGTACGAATAGCTTGATTCGCTGTAGCTGTTTCCAAAAGAAAAAGATGTTTTCCATTCAGGCAATACCTTGTATATATTAAAGGAATTGTAGTTCGACAGCGATTTATAGCTCTTCTGTCCGTTCAGATAAAAGCTCCCGCTCACACTGGCCACCCAGTTGTTCCATTTATCTATAGGCGGAGCCGTGGTATCGGGCGCGTTGTACTGAATTGAAAGAAAACTGGCAGCATCGGTTTTAATAACGTATTGCATTAATCCCAACTTGAATGTTGCAATGTATTTGTCACGGATCATTTCTTCGGTTGCATCGGACGGAACAGAGAAAGCAAGGGTATCGTCGATGCCTTCAAAATTTTTCAACCCATAAAACATAACGCTGTATCTGGCACCGCCCGATCCATTCATCTCAGAGGTCATAATAATCTGAACCTGGGCCTCGGAGCGGTCACGGACATTATTGACAAATCCAATTTCTTCCTTTATAAAATTCATGTCACAATAAGCACAGTCAAAATACACCCTGATCTTGTCAGAACCTGCAGTGGCTTTGTTTAGAGATGGACTTTGACCCATGAGGAAAACAGAGACCATCATGACCAGAATAAATAAACAAGTGTTTTTCATGCCCGTTAAATTAATGCAAATATAACTTGATTCCGGGTAGAAATATTGCATAATTATAGCAAGAAGTGAAAAACACCAATCAATAGAGCAATCATACTGCTGTATCAGAAGAAGAGGATGTCTCAAAATTGAAAATAGTTACGATATTCTATCGTTCCGGTCGGTTTTGTTGTCGTTGAAATTATTCCGACCGGAATATGGAATCGTCGTAACAGCTTCAGAAACAACGATTCCATATCCTTTCGCTTCTGTGTCGCTTTCGGACGATGGAATATTGTTTCTGAAGAAGACGTCGTTTTGAGACATCCACTTTTCTAAACAGGCCGGAACGGTGGAAGGTGGAATGTAGTTTTTGCCTCCGCATCAACCACCTTTATCCGTAACGGATCAGGTGTCTATAGACTACTTAAAATTCGCTTTGGCTTTACTTCAATCCAAGCTCTTTCAGTTTCGATTCGGATGGTATTCCCTCTTTCGACCAGCCGCGCAGCGAATAGTATTCATCAAGCATTGGCTCCAGCTCGATTTTATGGCCTTTGGAGTGTCCGCACTTGAATGGTTCTTCCAGCAAGCGTTTGGGGAGGGTGTCATCTTTCCGGGTGAGTCCTTCACGAACGTTGTACATCTTTTCGATGTTCCAGATACGTTCACCCATTTTCAGCAGCTCATTGCCATCGATTTCGCGTCCGGTAATTCCTGCAAGCATTTCGGCATACAGATCGGGATTAAGTGCAAAATTTGTGAATACGCAATTGCACATGGAGTCGATAGTGGCAGTGAGATTCTGATATAAAATGGTCAGACCGGGTTTTCCGGCTGCAGTGAATCGGTCAATCAAAACAGGAGTTCCGAGTGCTTCGGGTCCAACCATGTAGGCTCTGAGGTGGCAACCGCCCCTGTTGTTCGTTGCCAATGAAATGGCCATTCCGTGGAATCCGCGCGGATCATACGCTGGCAATTCAAGCCCTTTCACATGCATGGCCAGTTCCGGATGACCAAAATGCGCTGCCATACGTGCACTGCCCATAGCCAGATATTTACCAAAACCTTCCATGGTGCCAATCAGGCGGCTATATAAAACAATGGCCTTCGTGTCGCCAAATTTAAGATCATGACCCAGCTCAGCGCGGATCATTTTCATTGTCTCCTCATCGAGAAATCCTTTTTCCGACAATTCCATGGCACAGGCAATGGTGCTGCCTGCCGAAATGGTGTCGATACCCATATCGTTGCAATTGTAATTGGCATTGGTGATTTCGTCGAGGTCTTTGATACCTGAGAGAGCTCCAAATGCCCAAAGTGTTTCGAATTCCGGTCCTTTTCCGTCGCGCGACGGAGTGCGGCTCATGTGAACACAACTGATGGGACAGCCGCGACAGGGTTCGCTTTTGACAAAGTTGAATTCTCTGAAAGTTTCTCCGCTGATAGAATCAATATCTACGAAATATCCATCCTGAAAATTATTGGTGGGAAAAGCACCGTAATGATTAATGACTTTAACAAGAGCAAGCGTGCCATATTCTTTCAATACGTCTTTTGTCAAAGGAGCCTCGCCAATGAATCTTCTCCAATTCTTGTTTGCAGCATCAAATTTTCCCTTATCGCCTATCGGTGTTTCAACGCTTCCTTTACACACCAGTGCTTTCAGGTTTTTTGAGCCCATCACAGCACCAAGTCCGGAGCGACCGACTGAATGATGTTTGTCATTCATGATTGAAGCAATCGGGGATAGATTTTCACCAGCCGGGCCAATACAGGCAATGGCCGCCTTGGCATTGGTTTCCTCAATCAATTTATCACAGACAGCAGGCACAAGCTGTCCCCACAAATGCGATGCGTCGTGGATGGTAACATTTCCCTCTTCAATATAAACATATACCGGTTTATTGGCTTTTCCTTCAAATGCCACCACGTCGAAGCCGGTACCTTTGAGTTGTAAACCAAAATGTCCACCTGAACTTGAACCGGCTGCAGTTCCGGTTAAGGGTGACTTGGCAACTACTTCAAAGCGCGAGTGCGTTGGAATATTAGTTCCCTGCGAAGGCCCGGTAAGGAAATACAGTTTGTTTTCCGGCCCCAGCGGATCAATTCCGGCGGCAGTTTCGTCATAGAGAAGTTTAACGCCAAGTCCTCTGCCACCAATATAATCGAGCAGCAGGTTTTCATCCAGATCTTCTATTTTATATGAGAGGGATGACAGGTCAACACGCAGAAGTTTGCCGTGGTATCCACCTTTGATTTTATTGTATTCGCTCATATTCGGTAGTTTAAAAATCTTTGTTTTTCAGGTAAAATTTGTACTGGCACTCCTGACAATACGTATTGCTTTCTTCACGAATCTCTCTGCGGACCTTGTCTTTCATATGATAAGGACAAACGGTGCAGGGAATCACCTGTGCTTTCAGCCATTCTTCTGAAGAATAGCGGAGATAGCCCATGGACGAGAAAATGAACAGCGGAGCGCTGGTTCCGATGCGGAAAAGACTGGGGTTTTGCAGTTCGGGTTTCTTTGCCCCGGCATACAATAGCCGCAACGCAGTCATTGCGTCAGAGATGCCTCCTGCAGCCTTGACCCCAAAACTGTCACCGACTACTTCGCGCATAATTCTGATGTGCTCTGGTGTGGCGCCATAAGGATCCATGCCGGTAGAATTTTTAATAAACTGAGCTTTCGATTTCAAAACAAGCTCAGATATTTTATAAACTTCTGTTTCGGTGAGTTCCGAAGAGCGCACGATTACTTTTACAAGTTCACCATCGGCAGCATCGCACATCGCGTTGATTTCTTCAAGTGTGTATGCAGGGTCTTTTTTAAACCGGCCTACATTTATTACGATGTCAATATCGATATGACCTTTTCCTTCGCCGCGCAGTTCACGGCTTTTTTTGACTGTGTCAGCCGTCATGCAGGCTTTGACATCGATTTCCATTTTGCCAAGTGGAAAGTCCATTACGTAAGTTTCATTTACGCCTGATCCTTTCAGCAAAGTCGGAAGAACATCCACTTCGACGGGATTAACGCACACCGAAGCACACTTGAGCGAAATAGCCCACTCGGCCATTTTTTCCATTTTAGGTCCTAAGGTGTCGGCCTTCAGGTCGGTAACATCGAGAAACGATGCCAGTTTCGAAGGAGTGAAACTTTTTACAAGTTCCAGCATTTCATCCTCGGGAAATTTTACCAAAGGCATGGTTTTCATTCTGGTTTCTGCCATGATTACTATTGTTAAGATTCTTTGTAAGAAACAATTTCCAAAGATACGAAAAAAGAATATTTACAAGCTGTCAATAAGTTGTGAATACTATTGTCAGTCGGTCAATTCAGACAATTCTATTATTATTTGACTTTTGAAATCGCTGTAAACTATTTTTTCAAAAAAAACATTCATCCGATTTTCTTACATCCAAAGATGAAACAACAGATGAAATATTTTCAACTACCGTAATAACATCAAAGCAATGGCAATGCGCCTATCCAGATACTTTCCGATCAAAATCCTTCGGAGAAATAAACGGAATATTAATACTCCCCATCATTCTGGTCACGAATTTTCCTGAAGCATTAATCCAGTTATGGTGCAGTGCTTTCTGCAACACCGGCTCAGTAAGTGCTTCGAACCGGTAACCCTGACTGATGTAATGTTCAAGATATCTGGGCAAGGTGTATTTCAACCGTGGAATTGCTTTCAGATTTTCGTGAAAAACCACAATGGAACCTCTTTTTGTAAATCGCATTACGTTGCGCAGACAGCGGGCCGGAGTGGTATTATTGTCGAAATCGTAGCTCAGAACTGTCCATAAAACAATATAGACCTGATCCTTCATCCGGTTTATCTGCCAGGGAGTGATATGACCGTAAGGAGGCCTGAACATATTTCCCGGAATGAAGTCGAAACCCCGCTGAATATTCTGTTCGTATTCGTCCGAATTTTTTTTCCAGCCATCGCAATGATTGTGGGTGTGGTTTCCAACCGAATGTCCCTGCTCAATTATTTCACGCAGCAGATGCGGATGTTTCCGTGCATTATCGCCCACGCAAAAAAAAGTCGCTTTAGCATTAAACTTACGGAGCGTTTCAAGAACAAACGGCGTCAATTCGGGAATAGGCCCGTCGTCGAATGTGAGATAAATAATTTTCTCATTACCCGGAATGCGCCATATGCAATTCCGGGTATTGAGATCCTTGAGTATGTAGGGCCTTACGACATACATGTTTATTCCGTAACAGCCTTCGGAGCGTTATAGGGTGCCCCGGTAAACAAACTGTAATATTTGCCAAACACCGGCTCTGCTTTTTTGAAAATGGCATCCTGCTTCAAACCTTCAGTCAATATCATGATGCGCTGCAAAACATAGAGAGATTGCTGCTTGTCGAAATTAACCAGTTCGCCGCGGCGGTTGTCGAGCGAGAAATAATAAGCCAGTTCCGCATCGTAAAGATCGATGAGTCTCGAAACAATTGCGTTTGCTTTTCCCATTTCTCCGGCGCGATAATAGGCCTCTGCAACGGGCAGTACAAAGTAATTGTATGGTACGGCCGATTCCGGTAACACTTCCATGCAACGATCCAGAACAGCTACTGCTTTTTTCTTTTTATCCGCATCAAAGGTGCTGTCTGCCTTTTCACCTTCGTCGAGCAAAGCCATGGCCAGTCGGGCGAAGTTGTTTCTGAAATTCATGCACATGCGCAGGTTGGTTTCGTCGAGATAAACGCCTTCGCCGGTCAGATTGCCCCAGGCAAATTTATTCATCATATTATCATACATCGCTGCAGTGTTTACGCGGCCAGTGCTGCCATCGGCATTCACTGTTTTCACAGGAACAAGTTTGTAAACCAGACCTTCCAGCGAGAAATAATCTTCCATGCCCATATAGGCATCATCACCCGTTGTTATTGCAAAATAGATCGGACGATCCCAATTGAAATGCGCAAGAATATCGAGGCAGAATAATGTGTTTTTCTGAATAACATTTTTGTTGATGGTCCAGTTCAGACTATCGGTTACATCATCTTTCCAGGCAGCTGGTACTGTTCCGTTCTGAACAACCTTGTTTGTGTCAACAGGCAGATAGAATTTTCTGGATGGGAAGAAATCAAGTGTATATTCACGGACTTTCTGCTGAAGTTTTTCCGGGTTTGCATGCATAATATCAAAAAGCTCTTTGATGTTTACATGTCCCATTGCCTCATCCTGCAACAAATAAACAATGTCGCGGGTACCCTGACGGTACTGAATGTGATTCATGGAAATCGGCACCGGATCAGAATCATACGCTTTTCGTTTCATCTGATCGGCATACCAATCCGTATTGAACAGCGAAAGATTTACGACTCTCACATCGGTGCGGTATCCTTCAACTTCCTGCACATACCACAACGGGAAAGTATCGTTATCGCCGTTTGTAAATAATATGGAATTGGGCGCACACGAAGCCAGATAGTTTTTGGCAAAATCCCTCGCCGTGTATCGGTCGCTGCGGTTATGATCATCCCATCCTTCGCTGGCCATGATGCCGGGAACCAACAGGAGAGCAATAAGTGTTGCGGCTATCGGAGCTAAAATACTTTCTTTAAATAATTTCTTTAAAAGCTGCACAAGTCCCACTACACCGAGTCCGATCCAGATTGCAAAGGCATAGAAGCTGCCGGCATAGGCGTAGTCTCGTTCACGCGGCTGATATGGATACTGGTTCAGATAAACCACAATGGCAAGGCCGGTCATGAGGAACAATAATGTAACAACCAGCGTATCTTTTGAATGTTTGTTCAAATGGAAGAATAAGCCAACCAGTCCGAGAATGAGCGGAAGGAAATAAAAGGAATTGTTTCCCGGATTCTTGCTCATATGTTCGGGAACCATGTCCTGATTTCCCAGGTGCATCTTGTCGATGACCGGAATACCGCAACGCCAGTTTCCTTCAGTCGGAGAGCCGTGGCCCTGCATATCATTCTGACGGCCAACAAAATTCCAGAAGAAATAACGGAAATACATATGACCCACCTGATAGGTGAAGAAAAAGCGCATATTCTGACTAAAAGTCGGTGGGTTTTTGGGTGTTCCCTGCGTGTATATTTTGTCGCCACGCGAGCTTGTTGGAACGTTTTTATACACTTCTTTTTCACTGATTCCGCCCCACTCCAGGTAGGTCGAAATATGATGATTTTCCTGGCTGCTCCACATACGGGGCAGGAATGTGGTGTATTTTTTATTGTAAGTCGGACGTGAATTCGCACGTTCATCGGTCACAATATATTTTCCTTTTTCCAAATCCTTTTCATACACAGGCGATGCATCTTTCCAATCTTTCGATTGATTCAGCGGTGCATTGAAATAATGTCCGGTAATCAACGGGGTTTCACCATACTGTTCGCGGTTCAGGTAAGACAGCAAGCTGATGGCATCGCGGGGAGCATTTTCGTTGATTGGTGTATTGGCATTGGATCTGATAATCAGGAGGAAAAAAGTGGAATAGCCAATCATTAAAAATGCAAAAGAAAGCACGATGGTATTCAATACCACCCTGCCTTTACGTTTCGACCAGCGGAGTCCCCAAACTATAAGCCCAATGATTACGGCAAAGAAAATTAAGGTTCCTGAATTAAACGGCAGGCCAATACTATTGATAAAGAACAGTTCGAAATGACCGGCAAGCCAAACCATACCCGGAATAAGCACATAGAACATGATGGCGAGTAAAACAAGTGAAAGAAGGAGTGCATACACAACCCCTTTTTTCGACACTTCATATCGTCTGTAATAATATATCATGACCAACGCCGGCAAGGTCAAGAGGTTCAGAAGGTGAACACCGATGGATAGGCCCATGAGAAAAGTGATCAGAATTATCCACCTGAAGGCGCGCGGATCATCAGCGTCTTCTTCCCATTTCAGCATAAGCCAAAACACAAGTGCTGTGAACATGGACGACATGGCATAAACCTCGCCCTCGACAGCTGAGAACCAGAAAGAATCGGAGAAAGTATAAGCCAAAGCACCAACGATGCCGGCTCCGATTATTGTCCAGAGTTGAGAAGCTGTATTGACTGAGCCACCAACAAGTTTTTTGGCAAAATGAGTGATGGTCCAAAAGAGGAACAGGATGGTAAAAGCGCTGGAAAGCACTGACATCATGTTAATCATGAACGCCACCTGAGATACGTCGCCAAAAGCAAACATGGAGAAGAAGCGCCCCAGCAGCTGGAAAGTAGGTGCTCCGGGTGGGTGCCCGACCTGCAGTTTAAACGAAGTGGCAATATACTCACCGCAGTCCCAGAAGCTGGCCGTGGGTTCAGCGGTTAGAGTATAAACGACTGCAGCAATAGCAAATACAGCCCATCCAATCAGTGTGTTCAGTCTCTTGAAGTTTTGCATATTCAATGTGTTGTTCCGTGAATAAACTGCGAAATTACAATATTATTTTAATCAACTGGATAATATAGGTAAAACATACAAAGTCAACGCATTAAAACTGATAAAAAATGCGTGAACTTGTTAAACTTACCCGGGCCAAGGTGTATTAACAGCAAAACATATTTATTCGATCATGCTGAAAACCCGCACTAAAAAACGCTTACGAGCCTATTTAGACATCCCCGGTCACTATCCATATAATAAAAACATATGTGATATTGAAAATATTCGTACTTTTGCACCCTGTTTCAAAATTGTCCGATGGTGTAATGGCAGCACAGCAGATTTTGGTTCTGCTGGTTCAGGTTCGAGTCCTGGTCGGACAACAGGAGACTGAGCGAGGGGACATTTTGTCCCCTCGATTATTAACTGACATAGATGATTAAAGAAAGCACCATACTTGATCTTGCCCGCGAAAGCTGCGGTGATGACAAGGTTTTTCCGGTGACGGTCGAAGTCCGGCAGGGCAATCACATTCTGGTTTTACTGGATGGCGATGCCGGTGTCAAAATTGAAGACTGTAAACGTGTAAGCCGCTTTATTGAAAGTCAGCTGGACCGCGAAACCGAAGACTTCGAATTGGAAGTGTCTTCGTTTGGAGTAGGCACGCCGCTCGTGTTACCGCGTCAATACATCAACAACATCGGCCGCAACGCATCCGTGACAATGAAAGACCAGACTACAATCGCCGGCACTATTGTCGCCGCTGATGAAAATACTTTTACGCTGGCTGTGAAAATTCCACCCAAAAAGAAAGAAATTAAAAATCAGGAAATCGCTTACGCCGATTGCCTGAAAACGCAAATAACTGTATCGTTTAAATAATAAAAACACCCTTTGTGTTATGGAAACAATGAATCTGGTTGAATCCTTCAGCGAATTTAAAGACTCAAAAGCCATTGACAGGCCCACACTGATGAAAATTCTGGTGGATATTTTCAAACATATCCTGGCAAAAAAATTCGAAGTGGCCGACAATTTTGACGTGATCGTTAACACGTCAACCGGAGACCTTGAAATCTGGCGCAGTCGTGTGATTATTGCTGACGAAGATTTGACGAATTCCAACATGGAAATCGCTTACAGCGAAGCGGTGAAAATAGAACCCGACTTCGAAATCGGCGAGCAGGTGGTAGAACCTTTTGGAATCACTCAGTTCGACCGTCGTGATATCCAGAGCATTCACCAGATGCTGAAGGCCAAGGTCATGGAATTTGAAAAGGAAAACATTTATCAGAAATACAAAGATCGCATTGGCGAAATTGTTTCAGGCGAAGTGAGTCAGGTGTGGAAAAAAGAGCTGCTTGTTCTTGATGATGAGGACTATGAACTCGTGCTTCCACGCGTCGAAATGATTCAATCCGATTTTTATAAAAAAGGCGAATCTATCCGTGCAGTTGTTGAACGCGTTGAATTTAAAAACAACACTCCCTTTGTAATCCTCTCACGCACATCTCCTGCTTTACTGGAACGTCTTTTTGAGATGGAAGTTCCTGAAATTTTTGATGGACTGATCACCATCCGTAAGATTGTTCGTCAACCTGGCGAAAGAGCCAAAGTGGCTGTTGAATCCTATGATGACCGCATTGATCCGGTTGGCGCTTGTGTTGGCATGAAAGGCTCCCGTATTCACGGAATTGTACGCGAGCTCCGCAATGAAAACATTGATGTGATTAATTTTTCCAACAACCTTTCCGTTTTTGTCAGCCGCGCTCTCAGTCCCGCAAAAATATCTTCACTCAAAGTAAACGAAGAAACAAAAATAATCGAAGTTTTCCTTAAACCAGACCAGATCTCGCTTGCCATTGGCAAGGGCGGACAAAACATCAAACTGGCTTCAAAACTCGTTGATTATGAAATTGAAGTTTTCCGCGATGTTGATGCAGAAGAGGATGATGTAGATCTGATGGAATTTTCTGATGAAATCGATCCATGGATTCTCGAGGAGTTGAAAAAAATCGGATGTGATACTGCCAAAAGCGTATTGGAGCTTCCAAAAGAAGAACTGGTCAGACGTACAGACCTTGAAGAAGAAACCGTGGAAGAGGTTATCCGCATTCTTCAGAGTGAATTTGAATAACAACAATCGCAGTGGTTTTGGACGTCTGTAAATTTCCCAAACCCCTGCAATTTAAGCTAGTGAATAAAAATTTGTAATTTTACAACGTTTTCAGGAACCGAAAAACAAGATATGGAGAATAACCCGGGAGTAAAAAGATTGGCAAAAGTCGCAACAGAATTCAATGTTGGGGTACATACCATCATGGATTTTTTGAATAAGAATGGTTTTCCTGTTGACAATGCCAATGCGAAAATCGGTGAAGAAGCATACACTGCTTTGCTTAAAGAGTTTCATGTGGATAAATCCGAGAAACAGGAAAGCATGAAGATTTCGCTTTCAACAAAGAAAGAAAACCCTGCTGAAGAAATTACTGCTGTAGTTCCTGAAGAAACAAAACGTGCCAAAGAAACGCCTGTCAAGGAAACTCCCGCTAAGGAAGTCCCAGCCAAAGAAGTCCCAGCCAAGGAAATCCCCGTAAAAGAAACTCCTGCGCCAGAGGAAATCGCCTCCCCCGTAACAGAGGAAATAAAAGCTATTGAGGAAGAACCCGAACCCCGGATGAAACCAAAAGTGGTTGGGAAAATTAATCTTGAAGACGTTAAAGGAAAAGGGAAAAAGAAAACTACTGCAAAAAAAGAAGAAGTAGTAATTGAGGAAAAACCTGTTGAAGAAGTAAAGAAAATCATCCCCGAAAAATCTGCCGAAACAGTTGTTGTAAAGCCAGCTCCAGAAGAACACAAAATCAGAGTCGAACTCCCTGGAGTTAAATTGGTGGGCAAAATTGAGGTTGATAATATTGATAAAAAATCAAAGGGTAAAAAAGAAGATAGAATACAGCCTGCCAAAAAGAAACCGGCTAAAGAAGATATACCCGTTGCTAAAAAAGAACCTGAAATAATTCCGGAACCAAAGGTAATTCCTCCGGTTGAAGAAAAAGCACCGGAAGTTGTGCCATCAGATGATGAACGTTATCTCAAAACAGAATTTGTTGTTCTCACAGGACCAAAACAAGTTGGGAAAATAGATGTAACTCAGTTTGAAAAAAAGCCAGCGGCAAAAGTAGAATCAACTCCGGATAAAAACCGCCCGACCCGCATCGATAAAAAGCATCGCCCGCGTATTCAGAAAAAAGAAGCGGTTTCTCCGGCTACACCAAATGTTATTAAAGGCCCTGACAAGAATAAAAGCAAGATCCCGAAACCAAAACGCAACGAGGCGCGCCCGGCTCCTTCTGAAGAAGATATCCAGAAGCACATTAAGGAAACACTGTCGCAGCTGCAAGGTGCTCCCAAATCAAAATCTTCGAAATACCGCCGCCTGAAACGCGATGCATTCCAGCTGCAGCGTCAGGAAGAAATGGAAGAACTTGAAAAGGGTCAGAGCGTTCTGAAAGTAAACGAATTTATTACAGTGAGTGAACTTGCATCAATGATGAATGTTCCAGCTGTAAAAGTCATTCAAAGCTGCATGGGCCTTGGTCTTTTCGTTTCGTTAAACCAGCGTCTCGATGCCGAAGCAATCACAATTGTAGCTTCCGAATTCGGCTTTGATGTCAATTTTATTTCGCTCGAAGATGAACAGATGCCACAGGATGACGACGACGACACCTCTGACAATCTGGTTACCCGCGCACCAGTCGTTACAGTTATGGGACACGTTGACCACGGTAAAACATCGCTGCTCGACAATATCCGAAAAAGTAACATCATCGCCGGAGAGTCGGGTGGTATTACCCAGCACATTGGCGCTTACGAAGTAACACTTGAAGGCGGAAGAAAAATCGCATTCCTCGACACCCCAGGTCACGAAGCATTTACTGCCATGCGTGCACGTGGTGCGAAAATCACTGACGTTGCAATTATTGTAATTGCGGCCGACGACCAGGTGATGCCTCAAACCGTTGAAGCCATCAACCACGCTCGTGCTGCCGGTGTTCCAATGGTTTTTGCCATTAGTAAAATCGATAAACCTGGCTCGAATCCTGAAAAAATCAAGGAACAGCTTGCAAATATGAATCTGCTTGTTGAGGACTGGGGTGGCAAATATCAGTGTCAGGAAATTGATGCAAAGCATGGGGTAAATATTGATATTCTGCTTGAAAAAGTATTGCTTGAATCCGACATGCTCGATCTCAAAGCCAATCCTGATAAACTCGCAACAGGTACCGTCATTGAATCCTCACTCGATAAAGGCCGTGGTTACATGGCAACAGTGCTTGTTCACGCAGGAACACTTCAAGGCGGAGACGTTGTTCTTGCCGGAAGTTATTATGGTCGTGTCAAAGCAATGTTCAACGAACGTAATCAGCCTGTAAAGACAGCTGGCCCCAGCACTCCGGTGCTCATTCTTGGCCTCAATGGCGCTCCAGCGGCCGGTGACAGACTGACCTGCTATAAAGATGAAAAAGTCGCGAAAGATCTTGCGTTCAAACGCCAGCAACTCATCCGCGAACAGTCGCTCAGAACACAGAAACATATCACACTCGATGAAATCGGCCGTCGTATTGCAATCGGCGATTTCAAAGAACTCAATATTATTGTCAAAGGTGACGTTGACGGCTCCGTTGAAGCACTATCCGATGCATTGCTCAAGCTCAGCGCCAGCAGTGTTCAGGTCAATGTGATTCACAAAGCCATTGGCGGAATCACCGAGTCCGATGTATTGCTTGCAACTGCCTCGAATGCCATTATCATTGGCTTCCAGGTTCGACCCAGCGTTGCTGCCCGTAAATTAGCCGAAAGTGAGGAAATCGATATCCGCACCTATTCTGTCATCTACGATGCAATCGAAGAAGTGAAAGCAGCTATGGAAGGCATGCTCGAACCTAAAATCGAAGAAAAAGTGGTGGCCAGCATCGAAGTCCGCGAAGTGTTCAAGATCACTAAACTGGGAACCATTGCCGGTTGTATGGTGCTCGATGGCAAAATTAACCGCAACAGCAAGATTCATCTTATTCGCAACGGAATTGTTGTTCATACCGGAGGCCTATCCTCTCTTAAACGATTCAAAGACGACGTGAAAGAAGTTCTTACAGGTCAGGATTGCGGTATCGGCATCAATAATTTCAACGACCTGAAAGAAGGCGATATCATCGAAGCTTTCACCGAAATTGAAGTTCAGCGCAAACTGTAAGTTCAGTGGTCAGTAGTGATCAGCGGTGACCAGTAAACACCTATACTGGCGCGGATATGTTATCCGTGACAGTATAGCAGCCTGCTCCCAGGCGTTGCGCGTTGTGCATATTCACGTTAGCACATTAGCACATTAAATTGTATTTTTGCAAAAAACCACCCCCAATGGAAGCATCCCTGTTTGCAGTGTCACCGGTCGATGGTCGCTACAACGATAAAACCCGCATTCTTCAGCAATATTTTTCAGAGTTCGCTCTGATCAGATACCGCGTGCTGGTTGAAGTTGAGTATTTCATCATCCTGCACACGCTCAAACTCCCAGTCTTTAAAGGACTGTCGGAAAAGAATATTACAGCTCTCCGCGACATTGTGAACAACTTCAGCCAAAGCGATGCCCGGCAGATCAAGGACATTGAAAAAGTAACGAATCACGATGTAAAAGCGGTTGAATATTTCCTGCGCGAAAAATTTGATGAATTAAAACTTCAGGAATACAAAGAGTTTATTCATTTTGGTCTCACCTCGCAGGATGTGAACAACACTGCTTTTCCGATGATGCTGCGCGATTCGCTGAACAACGCAGTTATCCCTGAAATCGAAACCATTCTGAAAAACCTGAAGTCTCAAGCAAGAGAATGGAATAAACTGCCGATGCTTGCACGCACGCACGGGCAGCCGGCTTCACCTACTACTCTTGGAAAAGAAATGGCAGTGTTTGCAGAACGCATCGAAAATCAGCTTGCGTTGCTCAAAAAAATTCCTGCCAGTGGAAAATTCGGAGGCGCTACCGGAAACTTCAATGCCCATCATGCTGCGTTTCCTAAAACCGATTGGGTGAAGTTTGCCAATAACTTTCTGAAAAACAACCTGGGCCTTATCCGACAGCAAACAACGACGCAGATTGAGCATTACGACATCATGTCCAACACGTTCAGTGTCCTTGCAGCCATCAACACCATTCTGATTGACTACTCGCGCGACATCTGGATGTATGTGATGATTGAATATTTCAAGCAGAAAGTAAAAAAAGATGAAGTTGGTTCTTCGGCCATGCCACATAAAGTGAATCCGATCGACTTTGAAAATGCCGAAGGAAACTTGGGTATAGCTAATTCGCTGCTGCGACATTTTTCCGAAAAGCTCCCCATATCGAGGCTGCAGCGCGATCTCACAGATTCAACGGTAATCAGAAACATCGGAGTGCCGCTTGCACACATGCTTATATCATTCAAATCGCTTCAGAAAGGCATGGGAAAATTGCTGGTCAATCCCGAAAAAATCAGCAGCGATCTTGATCTCAACTGGGCGGTGCTGGCCGAACCAATTCAAACCATTCTGCGCAGAGAAAAATATCCGGATCCATACAATGCCCTAAAAAATATGACACGCGGAAACGAGCACGTGACGCGCGATAGCCTGCATAAGTTTATCGACACACTGAAAGTTAGTGCTGCTGTTAAGAAAGAACTGAAGGCGCTTACACCTGAGAATTACACAGGCATTCACTGATGGCAAAAAGACCGGATATTGATTATTCATTTGTCACAGACGGTGGCCCGATCTATCATGAAACACAACCCGATCGCTTCATTACTGAGCCCTGGAACGCATTTTCATCACTTCTGTTTCTAATTCCTGTCATTTACTTTCTGATTGTTTTACGAGGACAATATAAGAAACAAGGGTTCGTAATTTTTTTCACGCTGCCGCCTTTATTTACCGGTGGTATTGGCAGCACGCTCTATCACGCATTCCGGAGCGAGCGCTGGCTCATGGCCCTCGATGTTTTACCTATGTTTTTATTATCGCTCGGTGTTGCATTTTTCTTCATGCAGCGACTTTTTAAAAACTGGTATATGCCGCTCATCATCATCGTTTCATCAGGTATAATCAGAGGATATTTTTTCAACACGCTGCCGATTCAGCAGGCAATAAATATTGGCTATTTTATTGTCGGTGTCGTCATTTTTGTTCCGGCACTGCTCTACGCCTGGCGTTCAAACTGGCACGCCATCGGACATTTAATGGCGGCCGTGATTTTCCTGGCCTTATCATTGTTTTTTCGTTTATATGACGACAATCCAATACAGCCCATGTCGCAGGGTGTTCACTGGCTGTGGCACCTGTTCTCTGCTGTAGGAGCGCTTTTCGCGGGGTTGTATATTATCCGCACAAATAAACAATCGTAAAATCATTTCATTTTGCACCGACTCAGTCACAATACTTCGCGGCTCTGAAACGTCATTCAAAAATCGCAGATAAAAATAAAATCTCAAATCTTATATCAATAGGTCACCGTTACCCGTCCGATCAGGTTTTGTGTCTTACCGTCCAGATCAACATACCATATTTTCCACACGTAAACGCCCGTAGGAACAGGCTTTCCTGTATCTTCTGCAGTACCATCCCATGCATGATTGATGTCAGTCGTTACAAAAATATTTTGTCCCCAGCGATTATAAATTCTCATTTCATAATTCTCAACCGACCATCCCGCGCCGAAAGGCATAAACCAGTCGTTGCGGCCATCGCCATTGGGCGTAATAGCATTCGGAATGTAGAACAATTCATCAGCAGCAACATGAATCGGCAACGATGTCGTATCATAGCATCCAAAGCTATTTCCGGCAACCAGTGTGATGCTAAAATTTCCATGATCTGCAAATTCATGCATTAGATTTTGCTCTGTTGAACTCTCACCATCGCCAAAATCCCAGCTCCAACTACTCGCACCAACACTGACGTCTACCATATTCACGCCCGGATTGCTCAGGCTTGGATTTGTTGGAAAATAATAGAATGATGCAATCGGATTCGGATATGCCTGAATGTAATTCGGAAAGGATTGTGTCGAAGTACAACCATGATTACTGGTAACCGTCAACGTAACACTGAACATACCCTGCGACGTGTATTCATGGAAGGTCCCACCCGCCGATACCGAAGTATAGCCATCGCCAAATTGCCAGAGCCACGATGTGATGGTACCATCGCCCACCGTTGTCAGATCAGTAAAGACCACATCAAGCGGAAGACATCCTTCTTGTGGTGTAGCGGAAATATTCACCTGCGGCAACTCCCACACATTCACAGGATGTGAAACCGTATCGCGGCAACCCAGGGTATTCACGGCAATAAGCGAAACATTATACGATCCGGCTGAATCATAAACATGATTGAAACTTGGAGTATAATTGGTGTTTCCGTCACCAAGATTCCATGTCCAGCCAATGACATTACTGGTAGTACCGCTGCTCTGATTCATGAATGCGGTGGCATTTCCCTGACATATCGAAGTGGATAAAAATTCTGCAGTCGGTGCTTCAAGTACAAGTACCTGGTGTGTGGTGGTGTCCGAAATTCCTGCCGTATTGGTTGCAATCAGTGTTACTGTAAAAAATCCTGAATTATAATAAGTGTGCTGCGGATTCTGCAACGCTGAACTGTAGCCATCACCAAAAGCCCAGTACCAGTAGTTGATGGAGCCGGCGCCAGTCACAGACATATCTGCAAAGGTCATTGGCGTTTGTGCACATACGGTATCTGCAATAAAATCAGCATCGACCAATGGTAAAACAGTCACCGGAATTGAAGTTGTATCAGAGCATCCAAAATTATTAAATACAATCAATGTCACATTGTATATTCCCGGCGCAGCATAGGTGTGAAGCGGGTTCTGAAGAGTTGATATATTGCCGTCATCAAAATCCCAATTCCATGAAATGATTGTTCCAAGCATTGTTGTTGACTGGTCGGTAAAAGAAGTTGGGTTGCCCTGAGTAACAACAGTTGCACTGAAATCAGCCACAGGTCCTGGATTGACTATAACATTATGCAACACTGAAAATGTACAACCAGCTGCATCGGTTACCGTTAGTAAAACATTGTATGTGCCTGAAACAGGATACAGATGCATCGGATCTTCTAATGTCGAAGAAGTGCCATCGCCGAAATTCCAGAACCACGCAACAGCTGGTACATTCGGATTGAGATTGAAATCAGTGAACGCGGTTGCTTCGCCAACACATTCCTGCGTTGCCGCGAAATCCCAGTCCAGGCCCGGTTGAATGGTCACGGGTACCATCAGTGAGTCCGAACAACCACGATCATTGTACACGTACAATGTCACGTCAAAGGTGCCGGTTGCAAAATAATAATGAGCCGGGCTGGTCTGACCCGACATGCTGAGATCATCAAAATCCCACATATATCCTACAATAGTGCTTCCATTGCCTTGCGAGGCATTGGTGAAATATACAATGCCCTGCGTACAGGAAAGTGTGTAGGTGAAATCCGGAATCGGCAGCGAATCCACAACAATGGTTTCTGTCGCAGACGATACACACTGATTGACATCGGTCACGTCAAGTGTTACATTATAGTATCCCGAGTTGCTGTACTGATAATCCGGATATTGCTGCGATGCTGTTCCGGTTCCGTCGCCGAAGTCCCAGAGCCAGCTTTGAAGTGCACCGCCATTGGAATAAGTATCGTCATAAAAATTGGTCGTCGACCCCATGCATGCAATATCCGAATGAAAGTCAACCACGGGATTTGGCCACACGAGCGCAGTTTGAGTAAGTGTGTCAAAACAACCATTTACATTTTCAACAATCAGTGTCACCGGATATGTAGTCGTATTAAGCACTGCAGCGTAATTGTATGATGGACTTTGCAAAGCGGAAGTTCCTGTGCCATCACCGAAATCCCAGCTCCATGCGGTAATGGCACCGCCAATGGACGTTGATGCATCGGTAAACTGCGAAGCCGATCCCGAACAAACACTGTCTGAAACAAAGTCTGCAACAGGTGATGGATAAATCGTCGCAGGCATGGTGACACTGTCTTCACAACCATTCTGATCGGTCACCCACAACACAACATTGTAAGTCGTCACTGATGCTGTTGTTGCATATTGATAAGCCGGATTCTGAACAACAGCAGTTCCCGCACCATCGCCAAAATCCCAGTCCCAGTTCGTAATATTTCCTCCGGTGCTGGTTGAAGCATCGCTGAACTGGCCCGGGAAGCCAGAGCATGCAGAAATAGAGTTGAAGGCTGCAATGGGCAAAGGATTCACTACAATCTGAATCGTTGTATCATGAGCACAACCATTGATGTCAGTTGCTTCAAGATTAACATTGTAGTTGGTTGGAATCAGCACAGTCGCATAGGTGTATGCCGGATTCTGCATTGACGAAGTTCCACTGCCATCGCCAAAATCCCATGACCAGCCATTCAGAGCTCCACCATTGCTGAAAGAGCTGTCGGTGAAAACAGAACCCGAACCCGTGCAGGCCGCATTAGCAGCAAAATTTACAACGGGCAACGGATTCACAAGCACCGGATGAATCACCGTATCGCGGCATCCATTGGCATCTTCAATCATCAACGCCGTGTTGAAAATCTGCGGCACACCCGATGAAGCATAAGTGTATTGAGGGTTCTGATTGAATGAAGTTCCTGCGCCATCACCGAAATCCCAATTCCAGGAATTAATAATTCCCGCGGTTTGCAACGATAAATCAGTAAATGCGGTGGCATTGCCTACACACGCTGTATCAGCGCTGAAAGCCGCTGTTGGCCGGGGATTTACGGTTACAACATGGCTCACCGTATCGGGACAGCCATTGTTGTCAGAAGCAATTAAAGTAACTGTAAAATTCTGAATGATGGCAGCCGGAGCATAAGTGTGCTGCGGATTTTGGGTGTTTGAAAAACTTGCATCCCCGAAATCCCAGTTCCACGAATTCATCACACCTGCAGCAGGAACTGAAAGGTCGGTGAAACTGGTGGATGAGCCCGAGCAAGCAGTCGTTGCCGAAAAATCAACTACAGGCTGAGGATGCAGCGAAATATTAAGGATTGCTGTATCAGCGCACCCATATTGGTCTTCGACTATAAGCGTTACCAAATAATTTGTTCCGCCACTCACATAAGTGTACGTTGGATTCTGCATTGCTGCCGTTGCGCCGGATTCTCCAAAATCCCAGTCCCAGCTGTTTATTATTCCACTTCCCGCATTTGATGTGTCTACAAACGAAGTCGGGAAGCCAATACAGGCAACACTCGACATGAATCCTGCTTCAGGCAAGGCATAGACTGTCACATTCTGCGTGAGCGTATCTGAACAATTCCATGAATTCATCACTATCAGTTCAACCGGATAAGTGCCGGAAGCGGTATAATTGTTCAGCGTATTTTGAACAACAGCGTTGTTTCCGTCGCCGAAATCCCAGTCCCAGCTAAGCATTGCCATTGCATTGGAAATACTGTTGTCGGAAAAATTCATGGTCTCTCCGAAACAAACATTTGTAAATGCAAACTGCGCCTGAGGAGAGGGTTTCACAAACACGGTCTGTTGTATGGTATCATAGCAACTGCTGGTGTTTCCGACAATCAGCTGCACCGTATATGTTCCTGCTGCAGCATAGATGTGATCAGGATTCTGAAGATTCGAAGATGTTCCGTCGCCGAAATCATACTCCCAGAAATTGATTACGAATCCGAAATGTTGTGACGTGTCGGTGAAATGCGTCGGCAATCCCAGACAAACTGAATCGGCCATGAAACCTGAGACAGGGAGCGGGCTTACGCGAATACTGTCCGATGTTGTATCAGCGCAGCCATACTGATCCGCAACGATCATTGTAACAAGAAAACTGTCAATAACCGCATACTGATATATTGGATTCTGAATGACTGAACTTCCTGTTCCATCGCCAAAATTCCAGTCCCATGAATTCAACGCCCCACTTCCGGGACTGGAAGAATCAGTAAAATTAATGTCCCTGTTCAAACAGGTTCCGGAATAAGAGAACGAAGCCACAGGAAGCGCATAAACAATAACATTTTGAACAAGTGTGTCGCGACAACCATTTGTGTTTTCCACAACCAGTGTTACAGAATACGTTCCCGGTGCGCCGTACAGATGTACCGGATTTTGAAGAACAGAAGAATTGCCATCACCAAAATCCCAAAACCAGCTGTTAATGGGCGATCCATGTGCTATACTCTGATCATTGAAAATTGTCGTCTCGTTAAAACACACCGGAGGAGCGCTGAACAAGGGCTCAGGAAGCGAGTCCGCGACAACTGCATGCTGAACAGTATCAGCACAGCCGGAACTGCTTGTAACGATCAGCGTTACTAAAAAAGATCCTGAAGAAGCGTACGGATGTATTGGATTCTGTTGTGTGGAAAAATTGCCGTCACCGAAGTCCCAGTCCCAGCTGACAATCGTGCCGCCGTTTCCTGATGAAGCATCAGTAAATGTAATTGGTTGACCCGCACAGCTTGTATCATGCGCAAATTCAGCCGTTGGACGCGGAAAATAATTTACCGGATTTGTCACAGTGTTGCTGCAACCATTGCTGTTGATAACAATAAGTGAAACATTGAATGTTCCCGTGTCAGCATAAAAATACTGCGGATTCTGAACCGTTGAAGTGCCAATGCCATCGCCGAAATCCCAGTCCCAGGAAACAATGACACCGCCGTTTGCAACAGAAGTATCCGTAAAATTTACAGGATCGCCTTCACAGGCCGAAACAAGCGTAAATCCGGCCACAGGAAGCGGATAGACAGTAACCGGAAGAGTAATAGAATCCAAGCAGCCACTTGCTGAAGTAATTATTAAGGAGACATTGTAAGTCCCTGCGGCCGCATAAAGATGTGTTGGATTCTGTAGCGCAGAAGAATTACCATCGCCGAAATCCCAGTCCCAGCCGACAATCGCGCTGCCATGTGCGACAGAATTATCAATAAAACTTATGCTCTGATTTAAACACGCATTGTTTGCAGCAAAGGCTGCATCAGGGATTGAATCAACCGGAACAACATGCGTCACGGTGTCGCTGCATCCGAACTGATTGGCAACAATGAGCGAAACCGTGTATTGGCCGGGACCCGCGTAGGTATGTGTTGGATTTTGCTGAGTGGAAATATTCCCGTCACCAAAACTCCACTGCCATGAAGCGATGGGCCAGCCATAGGTTTGCGATGCATCTGTAAATGAAGTTGGATTGCCTGCGCACACCACATCGAAATTAAAATCAGCCAGCGGAATCGGCGCAACGTACGCCGGAAGCGCAATTGTATCAATACATCCAATATTGGTTTCAACAATTAATGTCACAAAATAGTTTCCGGTATCAGCATAGATATATGTTGGGTTCTGAGACGTTGAAGTTCCGGTGCCGTCACCGAAATCCCAGTTCCAGCTGACAATGGATCCGAAGGGAGCCACGGACTGGTCTGAAAAAACAGTTGCAGAACCAACACAGGCCGTATCAGCTTCAAAATCAGCAATAGGTGGCGGACTTACCGGAACAGAATATGAGATTGAATTCACACATCCATGCGCATCTGTAACAGTAAGCGTAACCGTAAAATTTCCTGCAGAAGCAAACGTATGACCCGGATTTTCCAGCGTGGAAGTGTTGCCGTCACCAAAATTCCAATAGTAATCAATAATCGGCGATCCGCGGCCGTAGGACAGATTGGTGAAATTGGTCGGATCACCTACGCACACTGTATCCCATGCAAAATCGACATACGGCAGGGTATCAACATGAACCAGATGCGTCATGGCAGCCATGCAACCCGCATCGGAAGTAACAGTCAGGGACGCTGTAAAATCGCCCCAGTTGGTATAGGTGTAATTTGGATTCTGCACAGTGCTGCTTCCACCATCACCGAAACTCCAGTTCCATGTATCGATGGAAGAACTCAGCGCCCAGCTGGAATCAATAAAATGAGTAGGCCCGCCGAAGCAAACAGTGTCATACGAAAACTGCGCGTAGGTCTGACTTACATACACCAGATCCTGAAACGAAGTCATCCCACAACCATTCACCGAGCTGTTGTTGGCTGTCAATGTAACAACATAAACACCTGTATCTCCATAAGCGTGCGAAATGGTTTGCTGCGGATTCATTCCGGATGGAACCAGCGTTGGACCGAGTGTGGTGCCATCGCCAAAATCCCAGGTGTACCATGTAGCTGAAGTCGCTGCGCACAGATTGGGCTGCGAAACATTTACAAACACAGCGTTTTCTCCAACACATACCGAATCGTCCACAATGTTGATCATTGCTTCCGGCGGCTCATACACGCGCACAGGCGACCACGACGACTGCGAGAAATCGCAAACATTCTGAGCAGTCAGCGTGATGGCATAATTGGTCATGGAGCCGGCAGAGCATCCGGAAATCAGATAATTATGACAAATGGTTTGACCGACCGAGGAGATTGGTAACGCTTCCGTGACGCCATCACCCCAGGTTATGGTCATCAGAGTAGAAGCTGAAATGTTTTGACTCATGTTTACCACACAAACATTGATCGGCGCACAGCCAACATTGCTGCCAACCGGTGGTCCAATAAGAGATGCAACCGGATTGCTTTCAACGGTAGCTGTATCTGTATAAACAGTCTGGCAGCCATTTGCACCAACTGCAGTGATAGTTACCACATAATAACCGATATCGGTGTAAACATGATCAAGTGCATTGGTACCGTCGAACAGCGCAGGTGGTGCAGACGACACCGGCGATCCATCTCCCCAGTTGATGGAATATGAACTTATGCAGCCCGCATCCGGAGAGAAGTTAAACACATGCAGCGTATCGGAAATCGATGACGTATCTGTATGGCAAAACACAAAACCATTGGGTTCAAAATAAAATACATTGGGCTGCTGTAGAACTGAGACCTGATGCGAGATTGTCGAGGTACAACCATTGTCATCAGTGACAGTTAGTGTTACATTGAAATTCTGCGTGCCACAACCAAAAGATGTGTACACATGAGAAGGATTCTGAAGCACAGAAGTCTGGCCATCGCCAAAATTCCACGCATAGGTTAACCCGTTGCCACTGCCTGTAAAGGCAAAATTGGTTGAGCTACCCGAGCAAAAATTGTTCGGATTGAATGTAAACTGAGCCACGGGAAGCGGATCGACCACCACAGGCAAAGTCACAACATCGGTGCAGCCTGAAGAATCCGTAACAGTAAGCGAAACATTATAGGAACCACTGCCGGGAAAATTGTGGTTTGGATTCTGATTGCCGCTGCCGGGCGAAGCATCGCCGAAATCCCATTGCCAATCAACGATCTGGCCAACGCCGGTCAAGAAACTGCTGTCGGTAAAATGAATCATGCTGTTGTTGCATAGTCGGTCCCAGGTAAACCATGCATTCACCGGGCATTGTGCCACTGAATAAAATCCAGCAACAGACATCAAAACAAACAATATAAATTTTCCAAGCCGACGCATAAGGCATTAGACTGCTTTGACTGTTATATGATAAAACAGAATATGCAAATTTAATGTATACATCCGTTGAATTTTATTTTTAAATCGGATTAAAGCAATTTTCGAAGGTTGCATTTGGTTAACAGCACAATTCCTCGAAAATGTTAAAATTTGACAATCAGCAATTTACAAGTGTTTAAAATAATCTTTTAATTTTGTAAAAGAAACAAACATCTGCAGCGAAATAATTCCTGAATTTATGAAATACAAAGTTTTGGCATTTCTTGGCATTCTTCTGATTCTGAGCGGGTGTGGCAAGTATGAAGATGGACCCGGGATCAGTTTCAGAAATGCCAATTTCCGGATTCAGGGATGGTATGAAATCGTTTCTCTTACAAGAAATGGCATTGACATAACTCAACAATGGAAAGACAGCTGCGATTGGGTTTTCCGGTTTAACGACTATTCGGATACACGCCTCATTGAAAACGCTTTAACGGTTAAAGGGAAGCTATACCCTTCAGATACATCTTCCTGTTTTTCCATGTGGTCTGATTTCAGTCTGAATGAGTCAAACACCAATCTCGTGCTGAATCTGAACGGGTATAACCCCTATTTCCCGTCTGGAGACACAATTGGGATATATCCCATGTGCATTCCAACCTCACCCGAATTTCAAATAACAAGACTTACAATGGATGAATTGTGGCTGTCGTACAATTCTTCCAGAGGAAAATACTTCTTTAAACTCATTGAATTTGAAATGTAAAAATCATGAAAATTAAAAAATTCATATTCATATGCTTTTTGATTTCCCTGTCTGCATGCCAGATTGATAAATGAATTTACAGAAACGGATACTCTCTGATTTCTGGTCGTGACACTGAACACCAAGTAGAAAAGCCAAATATTAATCATGAAGATATTTGTACTAATTCACCATTTGATGAGAAAACAAAAATTTTTGGCCTTTCTGAAATCAGTGGAATCAACACATCCGATTCAACAACAAAATATGCTGAATCACAAAACGGCGAAATGATTTCTTGCTGCAATAATCCGATAACCCTTCCAACTGAAATCAAAACTTCTGATTTCAAAAAAGCCATCCGTCACAATATCTCTACTTTGCCTGCAAGCCACGCAGAGGATCCTCCAAAAACACATTGGGCAAGCATTGTCAGCTTCGCGCTAGCACTGGCTTCTGTTTTTGCTGTATTTCTGAATGGCTTTATCATTCTTTTTATATATTTTGCTGCAATTCCAGCACTAATACTGGGGATTATAGGTCTGAACAAAACAAAAAAAAATCCTGATAAATTCAAAAATAAAGTCTTCGCGATCATTGGAATTGCAATATCAGGACTACTTATTATATTTAACATCTTTTTACTGACTGTATTATTGTTAACCTGGGGATAATAAGCATGCTAAAACATATGCAGTAATTCAGACAGTCCTAGATGAATATTTCGTGAAATAGATCAATATTCAATCTCATGCACCCCGCTCTGGGTGGTCGAAGCACGAAACATGCCGGTGGTGTTGAAATCAACAACAATGTTTCCGGCTGCATCAATTCCGATCATGCCACCCGTGCCTCCAGCGGGCAGAAGCACTTCGAACAAAACATCATGTATGGCCTCTTTAAGTGTCTGTCCGCCATATTTCATGCGGGCAACAATATCATAGGCAACAGCATATCGGATAAAATATTCACCGTGTCCGGTGCACGAAATTCCCGCATAGCGGCTGTCGGCATAAGTGCCCGCGCCAATCACAGGGCTGTCACCGATGCGGCCCCATTTCTTCATCATCATCCCTCCGGTGCTGGTGCCAGCGCAGATGTTTCCATAGATGTCGCGCACCACACAACCCACGGTTCCGTTTTTATCAGCTTTTATTTTTTCAAATTTTCTTTTCATTTCGTCAGTCACAAAATAGCTGCTGTCTACCATTTCGAGTCCCTGCTGCGCTGCAAATTGTTCCGCTCCGCGACCAGCCAGAAACACATGCTGTGAATTTGTCATCACTTTCAGCGCCGCCAATATCGGATTTCTGATTGTTCGTACGCCCGCAACAGCACCTGCTTTCAATGTTGTACCATCCATCACCGAAGCATCGAGTTCAGCAATGCCTTCTTCGGTAAGAACCGCGCCCCGTCCTGCATTGAACATGGGGCTATCTTCCATTTTCGTAATGACAGCGACAACTATATTCATCGCCGAATCGCCGGCCTGCGCCATGCTGTCGGCCATTGAAAGAACCTTTTCAAAAAAATGGTCATAGTTGTTTTTCTGTGCTGGCGCGAAGGTCTTTGAATCAAAATTGCCGGCGCCACCATGCAAAACAACAGCGTAATTTTTCGTTTGCGAATTAGCAGAAATAGCCACAAACATCACAAAACAGAAAAACAGAATTCGCATATCGCGCATTATTTCACAGTTTGACGCAACTCGAAATTTTTACCAAGATATACTTTGCGTACATATTCATCATCGGCCAGTTCCTGCGCTGAGCCTGCCTTTATGATGGATCCTTCAAACAGTAAATACGCCCGATCGGTGATTGTTAAGGTTTCATGCACATTGTGGTCGGTAATCAATATGCCAATATTTTTATCGCGCAGCTTTGAAACAATTTCCTGAATGTCTTCAACAGCAATCGGGTCAACCCCTGCAAAGGGTTCATCCAGCAGGATGAAATGCGGATCTACTGCCAGAGCTCTTGCAATCTCTGTACGCCGGCGTTCACCGCCACTTAACTGAATTCCTTTGCTTTTGCGGATTTTCTGAAGACCAAATTCATCAAGCAGTTTTTCAACTTTTTCATTCTGGTCTTGTTTGGATAATTTGGTGAATTCCAGAACCGACTTAATATTATCTTCAACACTGAGTTTGCGAAAAACGCTGGCTTCCTGGGCCAGATAACCAATTCCTTTCTGCGCCCTGCGATACATCGGTAATTCCGTAATATCTTCAGCATCGAGAAACACTTTGCCTTCATTGGGTTTTATGAGACCCACAACCATGTAAAAGGAAGTGGTTTTGCCGGCACCGTTGGGACCAAGCAATCCTACAATCTCGCCCTGATTTACTTCAAAGGACACTTCTTTCACGACTGTGCGCGACTTGTAACGCTTAACTATATTTTCTGCCCTGAGTTTCATTATTCAAACTTACGAAATTTCAATTTAATACAGAGAAACGGAAAAATGACGGATATATTCCGCGCCGGTTGGTTTCAGCAGACTTTCATACAATACGATTTCCTGCACACGGAATTCCGCAAAACAAAAGTCCTTGTATTTTACAACTGTTTCATTCAGCACTTTCCGGTCAGCGATTGATTTAATGCGTGCCAGCGTAAGATGTGGAACAAAATTCTGACGGTCGTATTCAAAGCCACGGCTAAGCAACGAAGATTTTAGTTTATCAAACCAGATGCGGCATTGATCTTCAGGCACGACATGTGTCCACAACACTTTTGGCGCATATGAAGATCCAAAAACACCCAGCGAGTCCAATGAAAATGCAGCGGCGCTTTCTCCGTCAAAGGCCTCCAGCATTGCTTCCCGGATAATCGGAATTTTATCCGATGATGTTTCGCCCAGAAACTTCAGCGTCATATGCATCTGATTCAGCCGCGCCCAGGAGAACCTATCGCGCGAAAAAATCAAACGCAGTTTATCGTACTCGCGCGACAAAGTTTCAGATGGGACAACATCAAATGCAATAAACAACCGTTGGATCATAGCTACAAAACTGAGTTTCGGTGAAGGTTCAGTTTTAGAACAGTAAAGAGCATCAGCGTAAACGCCCACAGCGAAGAACCCCCGTAACTTACGAATGGAAGCGGGATTCCAATAACTGGCACGAGAGCAATGGTCATTCCTATGTTTACAAAAAAGTGCAAAAAGAAAATACCGGCAACGGCATAAATATAATACCGGCTGAAATCCGATCGCTGTTTCTCCGCCATCATTACAAGCCGGATCAGCAGAAAAACATACAATATTACAATGATGGAACTGCCTGCAAAACCCCACTGCTCACCTATGGTGCAGAAAATAAAATCGGTTGTCTGTTCCGGAACGAAATTGTATTTTGTCTGCGTTCCTTCGAGAAAACCCTTTCCCGAAAAGCCGCCGGAACCAATGGCAATAAGCGACTGATTCACATTAAAAGCAGAGCCTTTTGGATCGTATTCCTTGCCGATAAGCACGTTGATTCGGTCTTTTTGGTGAGGTCTCAACACCGTTCCAAAAATATAATTCACACTGACGATAAAGATGGCAGATGCAAAAAACATAATCAGATAACGGATTATTTCCTTGCGCTTTTCACGATAAATATAAATCAGAGCCGCAAATATTCCAAACAGAATTACTATAAGAACAATTTGTTTAATGAGAAGAGTTGCAACAAAAAGTGCTGCAACATACATCACCAGAAATATAAAAAAGCCCGGCATTCCGATTCTGAAAAAAAGCAAAAGAAATGAACCAAACACAATAGCGGAGCCCGTGTCGCCCTGTAAAAAAACAAGCAACGTTGGAATCAGCACAATAATGAAAATAGTATTTCTGTTTTTTTTGTTACTGAATTTTATTCCCGGGATACTCAGATACTTGGCCAGAAATAATGCCGTTGCATATTTTGCAAACTCCGAGGGCTGCAATTTTACCCCGGCACCAAGCTCAATCCAGGCGCGGTTTCCAGAGGTGACAGTGCCAATAATAAGAACTAGAATAAGCAAAATCAAAACACCCACATAAAAACCAAACGAAACCCGCGGCAAGAATCGTGCATCGATAAGCAATAAGGCCAGTCCCATCAGCACGGAAGTCAGAACCCACACCGATTGACGGCCATAGGCCATCGAAAAATCGAATATACTGAATGTGCCTTCACGGTACCCTGTTGCAAAAACGCTCAACCAGCCAATGATCATCAGGGCGATGTAAATAAACAACACCCAGAAATCCATTTTTCCAGTTTTGCTTTCAAAGTGGCTCATTGGTTCGGGTTAAGCAGTATAGTGTTTTGAATTCTTTCCTGAAGGTCTTTGCGTTCTATCTTTCTGTTTAAATAGTATTCAATCATCAGGCTGGCAATAGGGCCGGCATAGGTAGCGCCAAATCCACTGTTTTCAACCAGAACGGCAATGGCGATTTTTGGATTTACCTTTGGCGCAAATGCGATAAAAACAGAATGGTTTTTCCGTGGCGGATCCTGGGCTGTACCTGTTTTTGCACAAACCACAACTCCGTCCATCTGAGCCACCGTAGCAGTTCCACTCAGCACCGCCGATTCCATTCCATCTGCAATAATTTCATAATACTTAGAATCAATGCCCGTTTCATGACGATTCATGTATTTTGTGTTCATGTTATTTTTATTGCCAATGGCCTTGACAACATGCGGTGTGATGTAGTATCCGCGGTTGGCAATAATAGCGGTCAGATTGGCAAGTTGCAAAGGGGTTGCACCAATTTCTCCCTGGCCAATAGCAACTGAAACGATTGAGTTTGCATGCCATTTTCGATGACCCAGCATTCTGTCGTAATAGTCAACTTCCGGCACATAGCCGCCAAACTCATTTGGGAGATCGATTCCCAGCGCATGACCATACCCAAGTTTATAAATATAATTGCGCCAGCGCTCATAGCCTTCGCGCGAAGAAGAGAATTTATCGCTGTCGACGAACTTCTTGAAAGCCCAGCAAAACCAGGTGTTGCACGAATATGCAACGGCATTTCGAATAGAAAGCGGACTCGGATGCGAATGGCAATCGATGGTGTGAGAATCACTGAGACGATAACCACCAAAACACGAAAACATTGTTTGATCATCAAATATGCCTTCCTGCAAACCAGCCAGTCCATTCACGACCTTGAAAGTGCTTCCGGGCGGATATCTTGTCATGATTGCACGATTGTACAGCGGATGATTCTGAACATCATTCTGCAATTCGACATAATGTTTCGAACGGGTTCGGCCCACAAGCAGATTTGGATCGTAAGAAGGTTCACTCACCATGGCCAGCACCTCGCCTGTGGCCGGTTCAATGGCCACAATGCCTCCACGTTTGTTGACCATCAGGCTCTCTGCGTAATTCTGCAATTCAAGATCCAGGGTTGAATACAAATCTTTTCCTGAAACCGGCATCCGGTCAAGTTCTCCGTCTTTAAAACTACCCTGGACCGTATTATGAACATCTACAACCATTACGCGCAGACCTTTTTCGCCACGCAGTTCCTTCTCGTATGACTTCTCAAGGCCGCTGATACCAATGTAATCTCCGGATCGATAATAAGGGTCCTTTTCAATGACAGACGGACTGGCCTCGCCAATATAACCAAGCGTATGCGGTGCCACCGGCATCGTGTATGCCCGCTTGGTCCTGCTTTGAATATAAAACCCCTTAAATCTGAAACTCTCTTCCTGAAAACGGCTGTACACCTCTTCCGGCAAATCATTATCCAGTATCGACGGTTGATGATACCCGGAAAGATTAGTAACTTTCTTCATCCGTTTATCGTATTCCGCTTTTGAAATGCCAATAATCTTGCAAAGCCGCAAGGTGTCAAGGTTTTCAATTTCCCTTGGAATAACCATCAGGTCAAAAGTTGCCTTATTGTAAACAATCAGTTTTCCAAAACGGTCGTACACTAGGCCGCGGGCGGGATACTCATACATATACCGCAAGGCATTGTTGTCGGCCGACTCTTTGTACTTGTCATTAACAATCTGAATCAGAAAAAGCTTAATAATAAAAGCCAGTCCTGTTGCGGCAAACAGGACATAGAAAAACAATTTGCGATTTGAAAAACTTCTGTGTTCCGACATGGCTCTTATAGCTGTGCAAATTTAATGTTTATGGCGGACATGCAAGAGATAAACATTCGATGCAACCAGGACCAACGCATTTAAACATTTATAAACCTCCTGGATCGTAGTCAGACAGAGTAGCTCAGCAATTTTTAAAGAGTGTAATTTAATACGCTGATGCGGATCGGAGTAAAAAAACAAAAGCCGATTGGAAAGGACACAACGAAGTTGAGTTAATCAATTACAGCATGTCGAATTCTGAAAGCTCGCTTACAAATTCACTTTGCTGTAATTGATATCGGCTTTTGCCCGATTAAATCTACTCTGTGCGCCTCTGTGGGTACTCCGTTAAACTCTGTGTTACAAAGTTTGATATAGCGCGCTTTAAGTCAGTATCGGGTGCAATAATCAGAAGTATTTACAGACCTTTTAATGCCTAATCCCTGTCGGTGCAAAAGAATAAAAAAATGTCACCAAAGTATTCAATCGCTGAAGCGCCGATATAAACGAGAGATTGTAATAAACGCCAAAGCTATATTTTAAAAAAGCCATTTCATAATTTCATTGTTTTTCAGTAAATTTGCAACAAATTCAAACCCTGCAATGAGCGAAGCCATCAAGCATGAGTGTGGAATTGCATTTCTGCGCCTCCGTAAGCCGGCGGAATTTTATCTGGCAAAATACGGCAACCCTGTTTACGCACTTCAGAAAATGTCGCTGCTTATGGAAAAGCAGCACAACCGTGGCCAGGATGGAGCCGGCCTGGCGTGTGTAAAACTTGATATGCATCCCGGAAAGCCCTACATCAATCGAATCAGAAGCAATTCGTCTGCCCCAATCATCGATACCTTCAACCAGGCATTTGCTCCGCTGCATGAACTTAAGAACGCACAATCACCACGCTACCTCGACCTTGACTATTTGAAAGAAAATGTTGACTTTACCGGTGAAGTTTTTCTTGGCCATTTGCGATACGGAACCTTCGGAAAAAACAGCATTAAATACGTACACCCATTTATTCGTCCCAATAACTGGAAAACCCGAAACCTGATTCTGGCCGGAAACTTCAATATGACCAATGCTGAAGAACTATTCCAGAAACTGATTCAGATGGGTCAACACCCGGTCGAAACGGCCGACACCGTGACCATCATGGAGCAAATCGGTTATTATTTGGATGAAGAAAACGACTTGCTTTATCAACGCTATAAAGCCGAAGGATTATCCCGCGTTGAAATTTCTTATCACATCACCAAAGAGCTGAACATTGCAAACATCCTCCGCAAATCAAGCACGTTGTGGGACGGCGGCTTTGTTCTCGCGGGCATGATTGGTAACGGTGACTCTTTTGTTTTGCGCGATCCTTCCGGAATTCGGCCAGCATTCTATTATGCAAACGATGAAATAGTGGTGGCAACTTCCGAACGTCCTGTTATTCAAACAGCTTTTAATATTCATTACGAAGACGTACAGGAGCTAAAGCCAGGCCAGGCATTGATTGTGAAAAAAGACGGCTCCTATTCCGTTGAACAGATCATTGAACCAAAAGAAGAAAAATATTGCTCCTTCGAACGAATCTATTTCTCGCGCGGAACCGATGCCGATATTTACAGGGAACGCAAAAAACTAGGCCGGCTCATCGTTCCGCAGGTGCTCGAAGCCATTAATTACGACATCGAAAACACCGTTTTTTCGTATATTCCAAATACTGCCATCGTGGCTTTCATGGGAATGTATGCATCCCTGCTTGATTTTACGGACAAAGTAAAACGCGACAAAATCCTGGCATTAAAGAATCCATCGGCCGAAGCGATTGATGAAATATTAAAATTGCATCCGCGCGCTGAAACCATTGCCGTGAAGGATATGAAAATGCGCACCTTCATTACGACTGATAAGGAACGCGAAGATCTTGTCGATCACATCTACGATGTAACCTATGGACTGGTGCGTAATGGAATTGACAATCTTGTTGTCATAGACGATTCCATTGTGCGCGGGACAACACTGCGGCAAAGCATTATAAAAATTCTGGATCGTCTCGAGCCGAAAAGCATACTTGTGGCGTCGTCAGCTCCGCAAATCCGTTACCCCGACTGCTATGGAATCGACATGGCCAAACTCAGCGATTTCATTGCTTTCCGCGCTGCCATCGAATTGCTGCACGACACAAAACAAACCAATGTTATCGACGAAGTGTACCGTCTCTGCAAAGAACAGATCGGCAAACCGAAAGAAGAAATGGTAAATCATGTAAAGAAAATTTACAAGCCGTTTACCGCCAATCAGATTTCGGAAAAAATTGCCATGATGATTACACCCAAAGGCATCAATGCAAAAATCAATGTTGTATATCAAAGCATCGAAAACATGCATCTGGCACTGAAAACCAAAGGTGATTGGTATTTCACCGGCGATTATCCTACGCCCGGAGGCAATCGTGTGGTAACTCAATCGTTCATTAATTTCATTGAAGGCCGCAACGAACGTGCTTACTAGCACTTCGTGCTAAAGTGGAAAGTTGAAAGTTGAAAGTTTATTCACCCGTTAAATTGCTTTTAATTGTGTTCATGAGCTCGCCACTTCGTGTCTCGGTTGTAAAGTTCTTAAAGGCACGTGATAGTGGTGAGTAACCAATGGTAAGTAGCCAGTAAAAATACACTTTACAACGTATCACTAACCAACAACCGCCAACCAATAACCGTTAACTATTAACCAATAACCACTCTCTGACCACTGCAAATGTCTCATCTCTACATCCATATTCCATTCTGCCATTCGAAGTGCCCATATTGCGATTTCTTTTCGCTTGCAACAAAAAAATGGCACAGTGAATTTATGCAAGCGCTTATTGGCGAAATGGAGTTGCGAAAAGATGAAATAATAAACCCTTTACAGACAATTTATTTCGGCGGGGGAACGCCCTCGCTACTCTCAGAGCAGGAATTCAGTGAGATCATTTCCGCAATTCATAAATATTACGCTATTGAAGCCAATGCAGAAGTCACACTGGAAGCCAATCCAGATGATGTCACTCCGGAAAAACTCTCTTTCTGGAAAAATCAGGGAGTGAGCAGAATCAGCATCGGCGTTCAGTCTTTCGATAATAACGATTTGAAATATCTTGGGCGCAAACACGATGCCTCTCGTGCACATCAGGCGTTGAGAGATATAATTCATGCGGGTTTCGATAATGTGAGCGCCGATCTTATTCATGGCATTCCAGAATCTGATCCGGAAACAGTTTTGAAAAGCATTGAAGAAATAAAAAATCTTGGCGTGAAGCATCTCAGTATGTATTCGCTCACTGTTGAAAAAGGTACAATACTCGAAAACCGCATCAATAAAGGCGTTCTGCAAAACACCGACGAAGATTTTCAGGCGTCAGAATACATCAGAGCTGTTGAAAAAGCCGAAGCATGTGGCTTTCTGCAATATGAAATCAGCAATTTTTGTTTTCCCGGATTTGAATCGAAACACAACAGTGCCTATTGGAAAGGCGCGCCATACCTTGGTCTCGGGCCATCGGCCCATTCGTTCGACGGAAAAACAAGATCGTGGAATGTGTCGGATCTTCAACAGTATATTACCGGAATCAATGATCGGAAGCCGGTTTTCGAAAGTGAAACATTAAATGATACTGATCGCTACAACGAATTTTTATTGACTCGTTTGCGTATGGTATGCGGCATTCAGCTTGATGAAATGACACAGCTTTTCGGTGAACAGAGCGTGGAAGAATTAAAAAGAGAAGTGCATAAATTAAACGCATCTGATAATTTTCATATCACCGAAAAGTCTCTTGCACTCTCGCGTTCAGGTCTGTTGTTTGCCGACCGGATGATTTCGGAATTGATGAAATAAGTATGGCTGGGCGTAGTCTTTTAATATTTTTCTGGAGGGCGTAGTCTCCAGACTACGCCCAGCGTATTTTATATTAAAGACTACGCCCAGCCTCTAAATCGCTGTCATCCTGAGTGATTTTTTCGAAGGGAAACGAAGAAAAAATTGTATCGAAGGAAGACAGCGACCTGGAACTCATCCGCCGCGGCGGATTTCTCCTATTTATTTATAACACTGTTTTATTATTTTTCCAATTCGAAGCCTAATAAAAACCTGCTTTTACTGGCATAATAAAAGAGAACTGCATCTCCCTTTTTACTATGCAAATAAAAATCTACTTCAACTTGATAAGCGATGTTTTCGACGATGATATCGTAACGGGTAAAAGCTTTCATTTCCATGGCTGAATGACCTACAACGCCACTTCCGGCCTCATATTCCGTTCTTTGAATAGTGTTCTGGATGATTTTCTTTTTGCATTCCTTTTCTCCAAAGCGCAAATCTTGATAATATTTTCTGTTCATGATAAATGATATCAGAATTGCCGCTACCAAAGAGATCAATAGCCAAATTATAAAAACAAATTCTTTGTCAGAATTCAGACTTTTTTTATTCACCAAAAATGCAAAGGAAACCAGTAACGAAGAAAAAAACAGCAAGCTTGGAACAACAAAGCCTGCTCTGCATTGGTACTGGATTAGCTTTCTATCAGCATCATTCATTTGCATTTCGTACAGTTTAATTCTTAATACAAACTCAAAAACTCATACCTATTCCCCACCGCCTCCAAATATCTCATAAAATCCCCAAACCCAACAACCAGAGAGGCTTCGTTCAGATTCGGATGAAAACTGATGCGGTCGTATTGCAGCAGATTTTCATCGAGAAATACAATGATATGATGATCCTTGTCGTGAATGAGACCAAACGGAGACACGCTCCCGGGGCTGATTTTCAGATATCGCTCCATGCGTTCGGGTGAAGCAAATGTGAGCTTTCCCTGCTTCAAACGCTGCTCCAGATCCCGGATCAGAATATTCTGCTGATAATGAAAAATAACCAGATAATGCTGATTGCCTTTGTGGTTGCGGAAAAACAAATTCTTGCAATGCGCCGCATCAATGTCTTTCCAGTATTGCGCTGCAATTTCGGCTGTCGGAGCCGGCGGATGTTCGTAATAATCATGCGCAATTCCGAGCTTCTCAAGCCATGCATAAACTTCTTTATCGCCTCTTTTTTCCACGGACTTCGCTGTATGGATGTTTATCTAATGTCTGCGGACCGATGTTATACATATTGCGCAGAATAATTGCCTTTCGCGAAAACATAATGGACGGAGCAATCGCAGGGTTCCATTTGCGCGGATTCGGCAAACACGCCACCAGCGTGGCGGCCTGATCCATGGTCAGCTTTTTTGCGGATCGCTTAAAATACCCTTGCGAAGCTTTCTCTACACCATAAACTCCTTCGCCATATTCAATCACATTCAGATACACTTCCATGATTCTTTCCTTGCTCCAAAACGTTTCTATCAAAAAAGTAAAATACACTTCAAGCCCCTTGCGAAGCCAGGTTCGGTCTGGCCATAGAAAAACATTTTTTGCAGTTTGCTGCGAAACGGTGCTTGCGCCGCGCTTGATTTTATGCGTCTTATTATACTCCTGTGCCTGCGCAATAGCATCCCAATCGAAACCATTGTGATATAAAAAATAACCATCTTCGCCTGCGATGACTGCCTGCGGCATATATGTGCTGATGGAATCAATATCCACCCAGTCATATTCCATTTTCAATTCCTTTCCCTCCATTTTCTGGCCGAAAAGACGAATGATCATTAATGGTGTTACCGGCGGATTGACCCATCGATACACAATCGTAGATCCTATTGAAAGAACAAAAAACATCAATGCCAGTTTCAGACAAAACCGCCATATACGGCCGAAAAACGAGCGTTTTTTCTTTTTAAGGGTAGCCATGAATTGAATTTGCTTTGCAAAGTTAAAAAGAAATGGCAGTGACTACGCTTTCATAAATTGCAGTATTTCTCGATAATCCTCTTCATTAAGTAAATAATGATATCCCGAAGCTTCTGATTTTATCATCGCATCGATCACCTGATGCTCATCATAACTTTCAATTTTCATTTCGTTGAGATTTGTCGGACTTAAAAAACTGCGATACATTTTTATGGTATGCTCAATGGTTTGATCAACACCCGAAACACCGAATACCGCTTTTCCAAATTCCGCAATGCGGGCTGAATCGCGTTTGGCAATGTGTTTCATCCATGCCGGATAAATGGCCGAAAGCGTTGCTCCATGCGGAATTCCATAGAGTAATGAAAACACATGACCAAGACCATGCACACCCCAGTCACCACTTTTGCGGCCAAACATGGTAAGCTCATTCAGCGCACAGGTAGCTGCATACATGATGCGTGCGCGCAGATCGACATTGTCCACTTCCTTCAACAGGCGAGGTCCATACTCGATTGCTTCCTGAATAATGGCCACCGTAAAACGGTCTGAAAGACTTGCATCTCCTTCGCCAAACCATGCTTCCATGGAGTGCGCCACAAGATCCGAAATTCCGTAGGCAGTATACGCACGCGGTACACTCACTGTAAATGACGGATCCAGAAAACTGTATTTTGGCGCCACCAACCGGCTCATGAACGATGTCTTCACACCTTCAGCTCTGTTCTGCATCACGCTGAACGGATTCATCTCGGTGCCGGTCGCGGCCAGTGTCAGCACAGCAATGATGGGAACAGCTGTTTTTGGTTTCAGTTTTCCTGTATATAAATCCCACGGATCGTTATCGACCGGAATCGCTGCTGCAATGGCTTTGGCCGTATCAATTACACTGCCACCGCCAACGGCCAGAATCACATCCGGGGCGAACTCCCGGCCAATCTTCACGGCTTCGCGGGCTTCTTCGATTTCGGGATTTGGTTTCACTCCTGAAAATTCTTTCCATTGCAATCCGGCACTCTCAATTTCGTTGATCATCTTCTGCCGGACGCCGTTTTTAACCGTAGACTCGCCTCCTCTGATCAGCAAGACTTTTGAACCAAATGCCGGAAGTATTGTTCTCATTTTCAGACATACATCCTTTCCGAAATGCATTTGTGTCGGTATATTCCAAATAAAATTTTCCATGATTTTTTTAACAAAGTTAGGAATTTGATCAAATCAATATTATTTTAGCACATGAATACGGGGATCGGTTACGTACGAAGGTTGAATAAGAACGATGCAGATGCTGTGTTTGCAGTCCGGCAGGAGGCCTATGAGTCATCGGCGCAATTCAAGGTTCTCAATTATTCCTATCTCGAATGGAACCAGGTAGACGACATCGCCATTGTTCTCGGCGTTTTCAACGAAAAGGATGAACTGATGTCGTCGTTGCGTGGTGAGTTTATCCGAACCCGCCACGAAGCGGAAGAAAAGCTGCATTATACCATTCCGGCGCATCTCGATCTCTTCCCCGGCATTCTGCTCGGACGTGGAGCTACCAAACGCGCCTATCGCAACTATGGCTTCAATTCATTGCTACGTTATTATTATCTTGGACTGGCCATCGATTTTCCATTTAAATCCACTTTTGCTTCGGTATTCGAAAAAGCGCCCCGCATCGGGCTTCTGCGCGATATGAATTACCGCTTCACGATTCCCGAGGATGCCAGTGACGACGACATTCACGTACTCACCCGCGAATATTTTGTGTATCTCGAACGCAAACATTTCCTGCCGTCGTTTAAATTTCTTCAAACCAAATTCGGCAACGTCATCGACCGCTATTCGTGGACGGGATTGATATAAATGAGAAAACAAATTGCCTTTTCACGTGTGAGAAAATTCCCAAAAGCGTTATATTAACTTTTGATATCTTTCAGCCTCGGTCTTAATCTTAATTTTGATTGAGTCCCAATCACCAGGAATAAGCATTTCAGGCATCAGATCACTTTCGGCATCAGAAAAATAAACAAGGCTCCTCAGCGCCATAAAATCTGAACCATCAATATATTTAGTCAGATAAAATCCGACTATTTCAGAAATAGAAAAATCCTGAAGTAAAAAGCACAAATCAATAAAATCCTTTTTCGTTCCACGGTTTGTAATAGCGGCCACTTTCATTGCAGCAACATCTCTGATATCTGCCATTCTGATTCCATCCGTTTCAACTCCAGAAAACAACCATGGATAGGGATAATTCACAATGTCTGTCTTGATATTATTAATGGAAAATACTTTAATGTTTTTTGTTTGCTGAAGGATTTTCATATCCTTAAACACGCTTAGCGAATTCATTAATTCAATTTCGTCGGTTTTAATCGATCCGAATAAATCAATATCAACAGACTTCCGGTGACCTTTTTGTAAAGCCAGACCGGTTCCGCCAACAAGACGCAGATTTTTCAGAGCAGGAATCTGCATCAGGTCTTTCAGAAGTTCCAGTGTTGGGGTGTCGATTGTTTCGTAGTGTAGCATAAAAAATCCTCTTCAGGTATTTTTGCAATCAAGGCAATAAAAGCATGTGATTTTGGATCAAGATCCCGTATCTGCTTTGCAATTTCGCCTATTTCCTGAATGCCATACAACCGGCAAATAAGCTTCCAGTCATTCATCAGGCCACAGCTGAATACTTGCCTGACAACATAGTGACGATCGCGCACTAAATCAATTTCCGCTTTATTCACATCCCAAAACATATGCTTTGAGAAATCTGCCACTGAAATATGTCCGGAATTTTCTTCCATTATGCAAAACATGAATATGAACAAAGATACAAAAATTGCATTTATTCTATATCTTCGTATATATAAAAAACCACACACCATGTGCGGACGTTTCACAGCCAATGTAAAGAAAAAAGACCTGGAAGAAGAGTGGAATCTGGCGGTACCACCTGAGTTCAGGCCGCGCTATAATATTGCACCATCGCAGGTGGCGGGTGTTATCACCAATACTAAACCCGGTGCACTGTCGTTGTTTCGCTGGGGACTTGTTCCTTCGTGGGCCAAGGATCCCGCCATCGGAAATAAAATGATCAATGCCCGGGTTGAAACACTGCACGAAAAACCATCGTTTCGCAAACTTGTACAGACCGCTCGCTGCCTTATTCCCGCCACATCGTGGTTTGAATGGATGCAGGATAAAAACCGTCAGCCATTTGTAATAAAACCAAAAGAAGCAAAACTCTTTGCTATGGCCGGGCTCTGGGATACATGGCTGGATGCCGACGGACAACAAGTAAATACTTTCACCATCATCACCACCGAAGCTGCTCAAAACATCAGACATATTCACGAACGCATGCCCCTTGTAGTGCCCAAAGAACTGCAGCATGAGTGGCTTTCAAACAATACCGATGCAGCAACCATTGCAAAAATATCCGGGCAACTCGAATTTGATTTTTATCCCGTTTCTTCGCGGGTGAACAATCCGAAAAACGACGACGAAAGCTTACTGAATGAGTTTCGGGAGACGCTGTTCTAACCCGACATTTTATCGGGGCTTTCAAAAAATTGTTGTCGGATGCAAAAACAACATTCCACCGTTCGAAAGCGACGCCGGAGCTGAAGAACATGGAACCGTTGTTTTTGCAGTAGTTACGACGGTTCCATGTTTCGGCTTATAAAGTCAAACGTCAACCCGGAAGTTAGCCGAAACGGTGGAATGTCGTAACATCTACCCGTTAGAAAAAGCCGTCTTGAATGGCTTAGTTTATATTTATTATTTCGCCATCACTTTTCTCAGATCTGCAAAAAAATCGGGATACGATTTACTCACTGCTTCAGCATTGCTGATCTTAATTTCCGAATTTGCCAGCGTTGCGGCAATAGCTGCACACATGGCAATTCGGTGATCGTTGAAGCTGTCAACTTCACCACCCTGGAGCGAGCCGACGCCAAAAACATGCAGGTCGTTTCCCTGTGGTTCAAGCTTCAGCCCGAGTTTCGAAAACACAGCAAGCAATGATTTAAACCGGTTCGACTCTTTATGAATGAGGCGCTGAGTGCCGGTTAACACCGAAGCACCATTTGCTGCGGCTGCAAGTACCACCACTGGTGGAAATAAATCGGGACAATCGGTCAGGTCGGCTTTGAAAGGCCTGGCCTCGTTTTTACTAACACTTATGAAATTATTGAGCACATTTACATGCGCACCAAAGTCAACCAGAATCTCCCGGATTTTCATATCAGCCTGAAGCGAATTCTGATTCAATCCAGTCATTTCAACTTTTCCGGAAACTGCAGCGCCTACCAAAAAATTAGCAGCTGCGCTCCAGTCACCTTCAATACTATATTCCTGCCCTTGATACTGCTGACGGCCTTTTACATAGAACTGTCTGAAATTATTGTTTTCGATGGCAACACCAAATTGCCGCATAATATTCAGCGTCATTGCAATATAAGGCCGGCTCACCAGATTGCGTACTGAAATTTCTGTATCGTGCTCCAGGAGCGGAGCAGCAATCAATAAGCCCGACAGCATATGTGAACTGAAAGAACCATCCAGCTCAATTTTATTTTTCGAAATCGGTCCGCAAATCGTGAGCGGCAATGCGCCATTGGTGGTTTTAACCTGAATTCCGCATTGCAACAATGCTTCAACGAGGGGCTCGACCGGCCGCGCCAAAAGTGAATACTTGCCAGTCATCATGATTGCTCTTCCGTAGAGTGCTGCAATAAAAGAAAACATGCGTAAACTCAGACCAGATTCATCCGCATCAAAAATAATTTCAGAAGAGGGGTCAGGTTTGCCGGGAACAATATGCAGACGGCTTCCACCCCTGACTTTTGCGCCAAGTTTCGAAATGATATTTTGTGCAGCAATGGCATCTGCGGATGCATTGTAATTGCGGATAAATGTTGGTCCCATTGCAAGTCCGGCAATAGCCAGCGCCCGCTGCAGATAGCTTTTCGAAGCAACGGCCTGCAGCACACCTTCAATTTTATATGGCTGAATCTGCTCGATCATAAAATTCTCCTTTTCTGTCCAATATTTCACCAAAAGCCAACATGTCGGAATACGAAAACTGGCCTGGAGCCGTGCTTTCAGCATCGTCCGGATGAGCATACGAAATTCCAAGCCCCCATTTCATCGCTGTAATGCGGGTTTCACTACATTCTTCACCTAAACAAAACGCTGTAATATTTTTAAAATTGCGATAGGCAAATAAAATGGTTGCAGCATCATCCATCGTATTTGCCATGCAAACCATTTTTATGGCATCGGGGCCTGTAGCAAAAATCTCTTCGCGTTTCTTCAACAAATATTCACGGTTGGGTGTTTTTTCAAAGTCGTGCCACGAATACATAATTTTGTAATCAGCATCACGTGCAATTTTAAGCAACTCCTGCATGCGGGGGTCAGAAATCAGCTGAAAATCAAAATCAACAAAACGAATTTTACCAGTCAAAGAAGCTTTGAATAATTCCCGAAAATTATTCTTAAGTAAAAAGGGTTCTCTGACTGAAATAATCCATTCATATCCGTCCTGAATCAGATTGCGGATTTCCAGTTCAGACATATCAATCCGGTCAAGCCGAAGTTCAGCAAAAACCGCATCGCCCAGCTGTCTGCGGCATTCATCAAAACTTTTACCCGACAGGGATAAGCAAATGCGTCTGCGATATGAATCGGCCGGAACAAATCTCATAATTCAAAAGTACATAAATTATTTTTGAACTGCAAAAGCATTGGATATTTTTGTGTCCTCTTGGCAATTCTCACTGCAGCTATATTGGGCGCGCGTTGGTTTTCTGGGAGATCCCGGTCCTTTGAACCCTGAATAAATAACAATGAAGTGAGAATATTGAAGGCTATTTACTTCAAACTTACTTCTTACTTCAAATTTCCTTATTCCTTGTTCAATATTCAGTTTTTGTGCCTTCGTGTCCTTGTGGCAAAATTCAAGCGCACAAAAAAAGCCGGATTTCTCCGGCTCTTACCCTTTACTTATAAATACAAATGTCGCCAAGCAACAATTATTTTAGCATTCCGAGTTCCTTGCCAACCTTGGTGAAAGCAGCAATGGCTTTTTCAATCTGCTCGGTGCTATGTCCGGCTGAAATCTGAACGCGGATGCGGTCTTTGCCTTTTGGAACAACCGGGAACGAAAAAGCAATTACATAAATGCCTTCTTCGAGCATGCGGTCAGCAAATTTGACAGCCAGTTTTGAACAATCCGGATATTTACCGAACATGATTGGTGTGATGGGATGCTCGCCCGGAACAATATCAAAGCCAGCTTCGGTCATTTTCGAGCGGAACATTTTGGTGTTGGCTTCCAGTTTGTCGCGCAGCTCGGTTGAAGCTGTCAGAATATCCATAACTTTAATGGTCGCGCCAACTACAGAAGGAGCAACGGTGTTTGAGAACAAATACGGACGGGCTTTATTGCGCATCCAGTCAATGATTTCCTTTGAACTGCTGATGCAGCCGCCTGATGCGCCACCCAATGCTTTTCCGAATGTAGTGGTTATAATATCCACCCGGCCCATAACGCCGCGGTATTCGTGCGTTCCACGGCCTGTTTTACCAAGGAATCCGGTTGAATGACTGTCATCGACCATTACCATAGCGTCATATTTATCCGCCAGATCGCAAATTTTATCAAGAACAGCAATGTCGCCATCCATGCTGAAAGAGCCATCGGTAGCAATCATAATGAAGCGACAACCTTTTTCGCGGGCTTCTTTTAGACAGCGCTCAAGGCCTTTGGCCATTTTTCCGGTAGCCTGATCTTCTTCCTCAATATCACGCATGTCGCTGTGTTTGTACGCCCAGCGCTGAGCTTTGCAAAGACGCACACCATCAATGATTGAAGCATGATTGAGTGCGTCGCTGATGATTGCGTCATTTTCACCCAAAAGTGGTTCGAAAACAGCACCGTTTGCATCGAAGCAAGAAGAGAAAAGGATAGTGTCTTCCATGCCCAGGAAGTCAGAAACTTTTTGCTCAAGAACTTTGTGAATGTCCTGTGTTCCACAAATGAAACGGACCGATGAAAGTCCATAGCCGCGGTGATCAATTTCTTCGTGCGCAGCTTTAATCAGTTCCGGATGTGATGAAAGACCCAGATAGTTGTTGGCGCAGAAATTCAGAACTCTTTTCCCCTTTACGGTGATTTCTGCACCCTGTACGCTTTCAATGATACGTTCATTTTTAAAAAGACCAGCTTCGCGTATGGCTGCCAGTTCCTTTGTCAGATATTCTTTCACTTTCCCTTGCATGGTTGTAATATTTTATACCGGCAAATCTACACTTTTTTTTAAGATCAATCAGTGCCCAACTATCGAAAATATCAGAACCTGTCACTCTTTAAGTTTTAACAGTTGTTTCCTCCAGGACTTGAAACAAACACGTGAACATTAAATACAAATACAGACAATTGGCCTATTGCTTCAACACTAATATCGGCGCCAATTGATGACAATCAGGTATATTGCTGCAAAAATATCGCAGAATAATCTAAATTTCCTGTGAAAATAATCTAATTTTGCGCAAGAAAACAAACGCATCCTGATGAAAAACATTCTTGTTATAGGCGCCTTCGGGCAAATTGGCTCTGAACTCACTCTTGCTCTTAGAAAAGATTTCGGCAACGAACATGTAATTGCTTCAGATATCAATATCCGCGAGAATTCACCGCTGGCGACAGGACCCATGGTGGTTCTTGATGCCCGTGACCGCAACGCCATTGCTGAAATAAGCAAAAAATACAGCATTGATACCATCATCAATCTCGCAGCTATTCTCTCAGCCAATGGCGAGAAAAATCCAGCACTGGCCTGGGATGTTAACATAAATGCACTTATAAATACATTTGAAGTGGCGCGCGAAATGAAAATGGATCGCGTTCTGGTTCCAAGTTCCATAGCGGCTTTCGGACCAACCACGCCGCGTGTAAACACTCCGCAGGAAACTATTCTTGAGCCCTCCACCATGTATGGAATCACGAAAGTGGCCGGAGAATTACTTGGCGATTACTATGTACGGAAATTTGGTCTTGATGTCCGCGGACTCCGTTATCCCGGCATCATAAGCCATGAAACACTTCCCGGCGGCGGCACAACAGATTATGCAGTCGCAATCTATTACGATGCAGTAAAATTCAATAAGTACAATTGCTTTGTCAGCGCTGAAACACGACTCCCGATGATGTATATGCCCGATTGTATCAAAGCTACTATTGATTTATTGAAAGCAGATTTTACATCATTGAAACATCATTCAAACTTCAATGTTGGCGCAATGAGTTTTTCGGCCGCAGAATTGGCAGAAAGCATTAAAAAATATCAACCCGATTTTTCAATCACTTACGAACCGGATTATCGACAGGCCATTGCCAACAGCTGGCCCGAAAGCATCGATGACAGCGCCGCACGTCTGGAATGGGGATGGAAACCGTCGTTCGACCTCGATGCTATGACCCAGGATATGCTCAAAAATATCAAGATCAAACACGAACAGGGATTGATATAAGATTTTAGATATTCGATTTTAGATTTCAACTGAAATCTTTGATTTTAAAATTTTGAAGGCGCTGTGCGGAAGTACGGCGCTTTTTTTATATCTTCAAAATACAAATCACCGGTTCAAATATGAATCGCTTTTCAGAAATCTCAGTCTTTTTGAAGGGCTTTCGATGAGCGGGCCAATTTCATAGTCATTCCATTTTTCATCGGCCAGCTGAATGATTTCGTCACTCATTATTGTGGCTGCAGGCCAGCGTCCGCCGGGCACTGCGCGTTTTCCATACACACAGGCATTGATGACCAACACACCTTCTGTCGGGAGACTTCGAATCAGTGAAAAATCTCTGGCTGGATCAATGGCTGCAAGAACGTACCACAGAAGAATATCATCCGAAGCTTCTTTCATGCGGGTATCCGTAATGATATAAATTCCTTTTTTTACAGAATCAGCTCCGGCAGACATGTTCAGAAACAAGTTTCCACTTTCGGCCACTGCATGATCAGAAAATATTACATGTACCGACTTTCCGAAAACCAGCATTGATTCGTTGATTTCATCTGTTTCTTTCGCTGATTTCGATTTTCTTTCTTCCGTTTTCAAAGTACAATCGAATCCCGCCTTTCCGCCATGCGAGAATGATTGAGCTGCATGATCGAGCACATCGTACGGGCCGGCAGATAAATGAAGATCATGCACCGGACTGAAATTGGCATCTATTGCATCGAGCACTGCACGCGGATTACGGATATCCACATCTTCGCTGAAAACCATAATTACTTTAGTGAACATCATCTGCCCGGCCCCCCATAAAGCATGCATCACTTTCACAGCCTGACCGGGAAAACTCTTTTTGATTTTCACCAGCGCGAGATTATGAAATCCGCCTGCAGCCGGCAAATACATATCAAGAATTTCGGGTACAAATATTTTCTGAATCAATGGAAAGAAAATCTGCGAAGTTGCATGTCCAAGAAATTGATCTTCTTTTGGAGGAACGCCAACCAATGTTGCCGGATAAACCGCTTTTTTGCGGTGCGAAATGCGCGTGATGTGAAATACCGGATATTCATCAGGCAAAGAATAAAACCCTGTATGATCACCAAATGGGCCTTCGGTGCGCAATGGCTCGGCAGGATCGATATATCCTTCGATTACAAAATCGCTGCATTCAGGAATCCAGATATTGCTGTTGTGACTTTTTACTAAACGTGCGCGTTCGTTTTTGAGAAAACCGGCGAGCATGTATTCGCTTATTCCTTCGGGCAGTGGTGCCGTTGAAACATAGGTCAGCACCGGATCTCCGCCCAGGGTCACCGTTACCGGCATGCGTTTTCCTTTTTTCTTCCAGGCTTCGAAATGCGCTGCACCCCCTTTGTGCCGGTGCCAGTGCATGCCTGTTGACTGTCCGTCGAAAACCTGCATTCGGTACATTCCGGTGTTCTGTTGTCCGGTGTCCGGATCAATCGTATGAACCAAAGGGAGCGTCAGAAAACGCCCGCCATCATGCGGCCAGCACTTGATAATTGGAAGCAAATTCAGATCGGGCTCTTTCTGAACAACCTTCATGCACTTGCCGCGGCGATGCAATTTCTTTGGTGATGTTTTTCGAAGACTCATCAGCGACCCAATGCTTTTGCGCGACAGGCGCGGCTTTGAGTCCATCATCGAGAGCAGATTCTGCACACGCGAAAAATATCCTTCTGCGCCATTCAGATTCAGTAATTCGTCAGTAATTTTTTTATTCGCAAACAAATTCATCAGCAGCGGAAAATCTGTTCCGTTTTGAGTGAACAACAAAGGCCTGCTGCGATTTTCATCACTTGCAAAACGATCTGCTATTTCGGATGCTTCAAGTTCAGTATTGACCTCCGTTCGGATTTCCGCAACCAGACCGCGTTTGCGTAGCAATTCAACTATTTCGCTGAGTGAATAAAAAGCCATCTGATTTCCGAATTTCAAAACAAAGAAAAGAATTATTAATGGGATTGAAGTGCACTGAGAAAACCGTTTTCCACGAATGACTTGAAGCCGTTATATATACTACGTTTTCTGCAGTTTCTTTTTTGCTGCAGGAAATAAAACATTGTTCAAAATAAGCCGGTATCCCGGAGAGTTTGGAAACAGGTCCAGTTCCGTCGGTGGATCATACACAAAATGCTGATAATCTTCCGGATCATGACCGGCCAAAAAAGTCCATGTTCCCTTGCCATATTCTCCATGAATGTATCGGGCTTCTTTGATGGATTTAAATTCGCCCATTACAAGCACCGACGATTTCAGGGTCGCAGAATTAAAAGCAGTTGTCTGACCCATAAAACCCTTAATGATTTTTTCATGATCCTGACAAAGCATTGTTGGCACTGGGTCCCATTTTGCCGAAAACTCAAAGAGTGCGAAATAATCATCTTTCGGGCTCATAGCGCGGCGTGTAAGAGACACATCTATGTTAGAAACTTCGTATTCGTAGGGATTGGTGCTGATTTTAAAATTCTCAAATGCAAAAGTTTTGGAATAATCAAGTTTGCTCTGCGCCTGCGGATCCATCGGATCACCATCGAACTGCGAAGCACAGATATCGACACCTTCAGCAGCTAATGCAATATCATAGCTGTCGGGTGCACTGCACATTGAAAAAAGATAACCGCCACCCGCTACAAAATCACGGATTTTTTTTGCGACACTCAGTTTCATTTGCGAGACCTTTGAAAACCCAAGCGATTTGGCCGCTTTTTCCGATTCAGCCACATCGTGCTGATACCAATCTGTATTCTGATAGTTCGCCCAGAATTTTCCATACTGTCCGGTGAAATCTTCGTGATGAAGATGCAACCAGTCGTATTTGGGCAGATCGCCACGCAGCACTTCTTCGTCATAAATCTGCTCATAGGGAATTTCGGCATACGTGAGCACGAGTGTCACAGCGTCATCCCATGGAAGGTTCGTTTTTGGCGCGTAAACAGCAACTTTTGGCGCTTTCGAAAGTTTAATGACATCCATGTTGACGGACGGATCGGCAATTTCGGAGCGGATGGAAGCTGCCTGTGCATCAGAAATCACTTCAACCGAAACCCCGCGAATATTACATTCTTCCTGAATGGTTTTTGAGAACGAACATAAAAAACTTCCACCTCTGTAGTTGAGTAACCACTCGGCCTCCTCATTATTAGTCAGAATCCAGAAAGTTATTCCATAGGCTTTCAAATGATTTTTTTGCGAATTGTCCATTGGAATCAACAGATAAGTTGCCTGCAAACTAAGCGGCAACACGGCAAAAAAAATCAATATCAGAAAAATGCGAACTTTCATAATTTCGGGCGCTTGTCAAATATCATGCGAAAATCAGATACCTCCATGACGAATTGAAAAATCGTCGCCGGGACCATCGCTGTTCATTTTTGATTGCACGGTAAATGAACTGCCGGAATTTGAAGCCCCGCTTTCGGAAAGTATTCGTATAGCCTGCGAAAAATCTTCATCATTCTCTTCATAAAAACGCGCATAGGCGCCGAGAAATTTCAGATTGATTGTTGTCAGAGGACCGTTACGGTGTTTTTCAATAATCAATTCAGCTTTATTCCGGATAGCTTCAATATCTGTGTTTTTGTCATCTTCTTTAAAGTAATATTCAGGACGATAAATAAACATGACGATATCGGCATCCTGCTCAATGGCACCGGATTCACGAAGATCGGACAGCTGCGGACGTTTGCTGCCGGGGCGTTTTTCAACTTCACGACTCAGCTGAGACAAACAAATGACCGGGATACTTAGTTCTTTCGCCAAAGCTTTCAGTGAACGCGAAATAGTGGAAATTTCAACCTCACGGTTAGCATTCTTATCCACCTTAGAAGTCATGAGTTGCAGGTAGTCAACAATCACACATTGAATATCGTATTGCTGTTTCAAACGACGGGCCTTTGCACGAAGCTCAAATACAGACAAGGCGGGTGTATCATCGAGATACAGTTTGGCTTTGGACAGATTGTCCATATTGTCGTTCAGACTTTTCCATTCCTGCGCTGTCAGCTTTCCTGTACGCAGGCGCTCACTGCTGATGCGGGCTTCAGATGCAATAAGTCGCATAACAAGCTGAATGGCACTCATTTCAAGAGAAAAAAGTGCCACCGGAACTTCGTTGACCATGGCCATGTTGCGGGCCATTGAAAGTACAAATGCTGTTTTCCCCATACCCGGACGGGCAGCAAGAATGATGAGATCGGACCGCTGCCAACCCGCTGTTACAGCGTCAAGCGATTTAAAACCACTGGGCACACCAGACAATGAGTTTTCGTTTTTCGAAGCCGATTCAACCATTTCACGGGCAGACCGCAACAGCTGCGCCATTCCGTTTGTTTTGCGACGGAGATTTTCTTCGTTTATCTTGAATAATTTATCTTCGGCACTATCAAGCAAATCAAAAACATCGGTGCTTTCTTCAAAAGAATCATTGATGATTTCGGTCGAAATTTCAATTAAGCGGCGCTGAATATATTTTTGTGCAACGATACGAGCATGATATTCAATGTTGGCACTCGACACAACCCGGTTTGTAAGGTAGGTAATATAATAAGCACCACCAACCAGCTCAAGTTTACTTTGTTTTTTGAGCTCTTCGATTACGGTCAGCATATCGATGGGCGAACTGCGGGCAAACAAAGACTGAATGGCTTCGAAAATATAACGATGAGCCTCTTTATAAAATGAGTCGGGTTGAATGATATCAATAACAGTATTTAATGCATTCTGTTCAAGCATCAATGCGCCTAAAATAACCTCTTCAAGATCGACAGCCTGCGGCGGAACGCGACCGTGATCCAACGCAGAGGCCTTTACTGGCGCAGGTTTCACGTTACGCTTTGTATACTTTTTATCCTTGTTCTCTTCCATGTTTCAAAAATACGATATATCCCGGTCGGATTTCTGAATGTTGAAAATTAAATTTTGACTACTGTATTTATTGTTTTGTCGATAATATGAGTATGATTCTTTACTGAGATAGAAAAAGCCATTCAGACCTTCTATTTGCCATCAACACACATCCTGACATCTGACACATCGTCTGGAGCACAAATGTTTACAAATACCGGACTCTGCATTCCTTTTTCAAGATCCTGCCGCAGATACTCCACCATCATCACAAAATCAGGATCTTTTTCCACTCCATCGTTAAACATCATTGAAATTGAATAGGTATCACCGGATTTTTCCATAAGAACCGACATCATCTGGTCATCAGTAAAAACACCGGTACTGTACAAATAATGAGACATCCGGTCCACTTCAGCCTGACTAACTTCCGATTCATTATAACAAAGTTCATTTTGGACCGGGCCATAATAATTGCAGGACATTTCCTGCGACCCGACTACCAAAAAGAGAAATCCGAAAATTACAGTCAGTATGGCAGCCACCGCAATTACAGTGATCAGAAACACTCTCCATCCGGAAAATATTTTTCCACCCTGTCGAATATGTTCTGCAATCCTGTCGCCCTGCAATTTATTTGCAATCACAGCTGCAATTCCGGCATTGATTGAAGGAACCAGAAAATTTGCCAACCTGCTGAAACTATCCGGAATCAAAGACGCCAAATACAACGCCACCACGGTTATCAGAACTGAGATTATCCAGGTCTGTCCGACTTTGCTTTTTTCATTAAAAGCACGGAAGTTTGAAGCCATCATATACCCGCCAACCAAAGGACTTCCAAGCATGGTGCCTACCCAGATGGATTTCTCACGATAGATTTTTCTTTTGATTTCAACATTTTCTGAAACCTGTGTTTCCATAATTAACAATAATTAAAACAGCATTATGAGACAATTCACAAAAATACAATTTTTTCGGACTATCAATTAATTCAAACAAATTATCTTTCAAAAGGCTGGTATAGCCCTTCGAAAGATAACTGAAAAATTAGTATTTCTAAATCAAATTACATTTTCCAGACAAGTCCCAGCAGATAATATCTTCCGGGCCTGTATTGCATGGTGGTCTGAGTGACCATCCCAGATGCCGTTTCGACATTCTGACTGTAATTTACGTTGCTATTCAGAAGATTTCTTACCTGCGCTTTCAATTCGATTTTTTTGCCGAATTTTTTACTCAGACTCAAATCAAGCTGATTGGACGGCATCTCATATATATGAGGGTTCCCTGTAAAAGGATCTCCAACAAAGCTGATTCGCTTGCCTACAATATTAAACATTAAGCCTGCATTCAAACCCAATGAGTCGTTCTGATAGAAAAGCGATGCATTCATAATAAAAGGCGATTGACCCTGCAATGGGCGATCATCTTCCAGACTTTTCTCACTAAACAAAATCCGGCTTTTCATATAGGCGGCATTAAAAATCACTGTGAAATTTTTCAGCAATTTTGAAGCATTTGTGGATGCTGCTGAAAGCCTCATTTCTGCTTCAATTCCACTTACACTGGCTTTGGGCGTATTCTGAAAAGTGTATTGCAAACCGCTACCCGTCGGGATAATCTGATATTCGATTGCATTGACGAATTGCTTGTGAAAAGCACCCAAACTGAACATGCTGTTCGAGTTTGGATAAAATTCATAGCGAAAATCATAATTATGTATTGTAGCAAAAGTAAGACTATCATTGCCTGATACTACCGCTTTCATTTCATAGTCATAAAAAGCCATCGGAGCAATTTCGCGATATTCAGGCCGGTTTACTGTCTGACCATAGGCAAATCGCAGCAAACTTTTTTCAGTCAGAGAACACGATAAATTAAGAGCCGGCAACAACAAAAGTGTATCGGAACGATAATGAACTTCGTCTTCAACGGTTGGTGGATTGGTAGCATCGGTTTTGTAAGAATCAAGAATAACGCTGCTTTGTTCTGCTCTTACCCCCGTATGAATTTTAATTCGCGAGCCAACTGAAATTGTTGCAGTAAAATAACCAGCAATCATGTTTGAGTTTGACACATAAGAATCTGATGGACTTGTTTGCTCGTCAAGCATAATTCCATCGGTAGCATTAATATTTTCATTGCTGAAGATTTCTTCAACACTTTGATATGGAATATTCCAGTCGAACAATGAGGTTTTAGCAATCTTGTAGCCCAGATTCCTTGCACTGAATGAGCGATTGCGGTTTTCGAAAAACAATCCGGCCTTGTAGTCAAATTTTTTCTTGCCAATTGTAAATTTTGAATTGAAATCTGATCCTGCATTCACTATCTGCTCATTCATGTCGTGAAAGATTCGACCTGAAAGATTCGAGTTGGCTGCGAACGAAAAATTCAGACCATACTGTCCGTAATACGGGCTGTCTTGCTGGTCATTCAGCACCCAGGTCAATCGCTTTGCATCCGGCATTTGCTGCGACGACGCAGAATATCCGGCAAACCATTTCAGTTTTGATTCTTTCTTTCCAAACGTGTGAGTTCCGCTCAGCTGGCCCGAATACAACTGTCTCTTTTTTACAGCCATTTCCAAACCTTTAATGGTAAGTCCGCCATAAAAGTCTTTTCCTTCACGCTCAGTCACACGATTCGACGTCTGAAAATTAAAAAGATTTCTAAAATCAAGCGTGGACTTTCCTTTTATCAGCGACCAGTTCATCATAGCGCCGGCTTTCACTGAATTATTAAACTGAACATCACTGAAGCAATAACTGGTGTCGGGTTTTTGAGCGATTTCGTCATACGCATTGTAGCTTGCTCTAAAAATGGAGTCCTGTTGAAAAGTAGTGCTGTAATTGATTTGCGTGTAATTAACCAGCCGTGCATTAGCCAGGTCTTTGCGCCAGGCTCCGGCAACTGAAAATCGCTGATCGGTTGGAGCCGTAAATGAATGGGGCGTCCAGATTTTATTCATGGTCTGACCCCAGAAAGTCTTTTCATCTTTTCCCGCCTCGGTGGATGGGATTGTGGAAACATTTTCCGGAAGTCCTCCCGGCAGATTCAATAAAGAAGTGCTATTCGTAAAACCTGCTCCATTAACCGGATAAATCAGATGTTGCTGGAAGGTTGATCCTTCTGAAAACCCATTGGAATACGATACCTGCAAAAAGTTTTTTTCAGGATTACTGATGGTTGAAATTTGTACAAGTCCTCCGGCAAAATCACCAGGCAGTTCCGGAGAAAAAGTTTTGTAAACAACCACATTATCAATCATTGAGGCCGGAATCAAATCGAATGAAAACGCACGGACATCCGCTTCAGAGCTGGGTGCAGGAAGGTCATTCAACCAAACAGAATTATATCGTTCATTCAATCCGCGAATGATTACAAAGCGTCCGTCCTGAATGGTAATGCCAGGAATGCGCTTTACCACTTCGCCCGCATCGCGGTCCTGTGTTTTTTTAATCAATTGCGAAGGAACACCATTCACCACCAGATTGCTCTGACGAATAGTCTGCATCATGGAAATTTCAGTACCAGTAACGCGGTTGCTTACAACATTCACAGTCTGCATTTGCGTGATACTTTCCACAAGCTTAATATCCAAAAACAGATTTTCTTCATCTGAAATAAAAAATGTTTGTTCAAAAGGCTTGTATGAAACATAGGAAACGGTCACCGTCAGATCGCCCTTTGGAATTGAAGACAGTGTGAAGTTTCCATCAAGGTCGGTTGATGATCCGCTGTATGTGCCTTTGATCACAACATTTGCACCAATAATGGGCTCGTTCGTTTTTGCATCAATCACACGACCATTTACCGCCATCGTTCCCTGACTCAGAGGAGATGCAGCATGGAAATTAGTTTGTGCCTGAACAAACATGTTGAGTATTATAAAAAGCAAAATTAAAAGTGACTTTTTCATACAGATTATTTTCTGTACAAAATTCGCTATTCAATATTACCTCAGCGTGAAACACAGATTATCATTTTCTGGTTTTTGTGTTAGAACAATGTTACCAACATTGTTTTTGCCAGCAAATAATCAATAGCGAACCGGCTGTTACAAAAGCAAACCGGCTGATATATGTCATTTGCTGAAGAAGTAGCTACAATGCCGGTCGTATCTTTGACAAAAATCAAACTTACAATGAAAACAAGCATATTAATCCTCGGCCTTTTGTCTGTACTTGCGTTTTCCTCATGCAGCAAAGACACCCCTGCAGTAGTGCAGAAAAACCTGGAATCCGGCGAGTGGAAAATAACGTATTTCTACGACAAAGATCATGAAGAAACCACTGACTATGCCGGATACACCTTCACCTTTAATGACGATGGAACCATTATGGCCACTACCTCATCGGGAAATGTTTCAGGCACCTGGAGTACAGGCGTCGATGACTCTCAGGACAGACTTTATCTGACATTCAGTAGTCCGGACAAACTTATTGAAATCAGCGATGACTGGGTTATTCTTGAACAAAGCAACAGTAAAATTGAATTAGAAGATGACAGTGATAACAGCACCGAGTTGCTAACATTTGAAAAAATATAATCATGAAAAAAAACATTGGACAAACCGACACCATTATTCGAATTATCATAGGTCTGGGCATTGGCGCTGCTGGCTGGTATTATGAAAGCTGGCTTGGACTGATTGGGCTGGTGCCTTTACTAACTGCATTTACCGGCTTTTGCGGCATATATGCTTTGCTGGGCATATCAACCTGCCCGCGAAAGAAGGCTGAAAAATAATCACTCCATTTACATTGCGAAAATACGGGCTCAGAATTTCTTCTGAAGCCCGTATTTTTTTCAGTTGCATATTGTCTATCGGAAAAAGCGAACTACATTGCTGCTGTTGGCCGAGATGATGCGAATGAAATATAATCCAGTGTGTAGCGCAGCCACATTAAGCTGAACATGCTGGTTGCCGGGCCTTTGGTTTTCGTTGAATCCAAGACCAATCGAACGTCCCTGAATATCGAGAACTTCTATGCTTACACAACCAGAGTTGTTGAGGAAATATTCAACATTCACAACATCGGTTGCTGGATTTGGATAAAGAACCACATCGCCGAAAACTCCGACCTGGCTGTTTTCGATTCCTGCGAAAACAGAACCGCTCAACACCGGACTTGAAGCCATTGGACGAAAATCGGGATTGCCATAATTAAAAGGATCGGAAATTTGCAAGGCTGTGTGTGCGAGTAAAGTGTCATTACCTCTTGATGCGTGATTGAAATAATTGCGAACCACATTTAGGGTATCATCAGGAAAATAATTACCAGCGCAATAGGCGAGTGTAACACCATACAACATTAATTCGCCATCGGCCAGATTTTGCCTTGCAGCCGAACCATCGACAAACAGCCCATCTTTATATCCTGCAAAAAACGAATTGTAAATATCGATCTGCGTGTTGCGACGCAGGTGCATAGCGCGTTTGTAGTTGGAGTTGATGGCTGTTGAAGGAGTAACTTTAGGACCAAACATCGAAACATTTGAAAAAATAGGATTGGTGATTGGGGTGTTGGTTGAACCTGCACCATCGTTATCGCTTTCGAAACCATTGGAGCCTGAACCCGGATCGGCAATAGACGAATCGCGCAATGCCACTGCATACTGAATCATTCCGGAGTATCCGTAATCGGTGTCAAAATCATCGTCCCAGGTAAAAGAAGAGACAAGATGTTTTGCATTCACCGTTCCTCCGAACCATTCGAAAGCATCATCGCCACAGCGATACACTTGAATATGATCAATCGTAGTTCCGCTACCAACGCCACCCATGGTAAGCCCATTGATTTCCTTGTCGGTTACAAAAGGAACGCCCGGAAATTCAATGCGGATATAACTCAAAGCTCCACTGTTGTCAGCATTATCGGGAGCTGAAGCGCCGCCATAATAAGAGGTAGGACCGCCTTCAATCTGTGCTTCCCCGCCAGGAACATTAATGGCTGCTTTTCCGCAAAGAATAATTCCGCCCCAGTCACCATAATCGCGTGAGCCAGCAGCTTCGTTCGAGGTGAAAACAATGGGATTTAAAGCTGTTCCGATTGCATTAAGCTTTCCGCCACGTTCAATAATTAAAGTGCCTTTACTGGCCTTGTCACCTCTTATAACAGTGCCTGGCTCAATGGTCAAGGTCGCACCAGAACGCACATATAAAAAGCCCTGAATTTTATACACATTCGATGCTGTCCATGTTTCATTGGCAGAAATTTCGCCCGATTTTGTCACGGTTGTTGCAGGATAAGCTGTGTTTTCGGCATTCCACGTTGTCCAGCCATCGGTCCATAAAGTGGTGGCATCGAAAGCGCCACGATAACTTACCTGATCAAAAAACGGGTTTTCAATACTGTGCTGCGCAAACAATCCAGCAGACATTAAAAAGCCCATTGCAATAGTCAATACATTTTTCATTTTTCTTTTCGTTTAGTTTCTGTTGCAAAGTAAACATGCACATATTAGCTGATCATTACGGAACAAATAATAATGGGACAAGAAAAGGTTACTGAATTGTGAAGTCATAAAGCCGTAGAGCATGGAAAATACTTTTAATGTGAAAATGTGTTGCTTTACGTGAGACAGCTTGTCACGTTTCACGTGATGACACGGTCGCAAATGATCCGCCTTCCGCGGATTAAATTCCAATGTGTGAATACGAGATGATTTGAAAATTTATCTTCACTGGCGCGGATATGACAACCGTGACAGTGATACACATAGCACGGATTTCAAATCCGCGCTATGTGATTGTAACGCGTAACGATTGTAACTATGAATGAACAAAGCTGAATTCAACTGGCTACTAAAAATTTACTACTTTTACAAAAACAACTTTTTCGATGGAAGAAAAGAGACCGGTATTATTTCTGCTCGACGCCATGGCATTGGCTTACAGGGCCTATTTCGCGATGATAAAAAATCCTGTTCGCAATTCAAAAGGATTAAATACAAGTGCCATATTGGGGTTTGGCAATACAGTTCTCGATTTGATTAATAAGGAAAAACCCCATCTGCTTGGAGTTGCTTTTGATACCATAGCTCCTACTGCACGTCACGATGAGTTTGATTTTTATAAAGCCAATCGCCAGCCAATGCCTGACGATCTGTCCATCTCACTTCCATATATAAAGGAAATGTTGCAGCTGATGGATATTCCAATCCTCGAAGTGGATGGATACGAAGCCGACGATGTGATTGGCACGCTCGCCAAAGAAGCTGAAGCACGCGGATATCAAACTTATATGATGACACCCGACAAAGATTTCGGACAATTGGTGAGCGAAAATATTTTCATGTACAAACCTGCCAAATTCGGTGCTGCAGCTGAAGTGTGGGGGGTGCGTGAAGTGTGTGACCGGTTCATGATTGAAAGACCAGAACAAGTAATAGATATTCTAGCCATCATGGGTGATTCGGCTGATAATATTCCTGGGATTTTTGGCATTGGTGAAGTGGGCGCAAAAAAATTACTTGCCGAATATGGAACCGTAGAAAATTTGCTTGCGCATGCCGAAGAAATAAAAAATCCCACCATGAAACAAAAGGTTTTGGCGGGAAAAGAATCGGCCATGATTTCAAAGCAGCTTGCAACCATTATTATCGATGTCCCCATACAATTCATGCCTTCGCACCTTGAATGGAAAGTGCCTCCCTTCGCGCCTTTACAGAAGTTTTTCGAAGAAATGGAATTCAAGACTTTCGCTAAACGCTGGTGGGATACTATGGGTGTTATTGCCGAAAAAACACCGGCTGTTGCCATCGGTCAATCGACGTTGTTCGATCAGGACTTCGTAGAAGCCAGAGCCGGACTCGATTCCATCATCAGCAACATCAACAGTACCGAGCATGAATACCAGTTGATAGACAATATTCAAAGTCTTGAAACGCTAGTTGCAGACTTGAAAAAGAAAGATCTGATTTGCTTTGACACCGAAACGGATTCACTCGACACACTGATTGTAAAACTAGTTGGAATCTCATTTAGCACTGAACCAGGCAAGGCGTTTTTTGTTCATACAAAAGATGATGATTTTCGAAAAATCGCACTGGAAAAACTAAAGCCGATATTTGAAAATGAAAAAATCATAAAAGTCGGGCAGAATTTAAAATACGATATTGCCGTTCTACGCACGCATGGAGTCACCGTTAGAGGAAAGCTCGCCGACACTATGCTGGCTCATTATCTCCTACATCCTGAGCTCAGACACAATCTGGATTTTTTAAGCGAGAACTATCTGAACTATAAAACCATCACATTTGAAGAGCTGCTGGGAAGCGGAAAACAGAAAATTTCAATTTTTGATGTGGATCCAGAAAAGCTTAAAGACTACGCTTGCGAAGATGCCGATGTGACGTTGAAATTGTGGAAAATTCTTGAACCGGAACTCGACACTTATGGCATGACCGATTTGTTTTACGACATGGAAACGCCGTTGATAGAAGTGCTTGAAGACATGGAACGGAGCGGCGTTCGAATAGATCAAAAATCATTGAATGAATTTTCATTGACGCTCGGAAAAGAAATTTTGCGGCTCGAGTCCGAAATTCATCAGCTCGCCGGACAGCCCTTCAATGTTGCCAGTCCGAAACAATTGGGAGATATTCTTTTTGACAAATTACAGATTGCCGAGAAACCAAAAAAGACAGCGACAAAACAATATTCAACATCAGAAGATGTATTACAAAAATACATTTCGCGGCATCCGATTGTTGCCAAAGTGCTGGAATTCCGCGGTCTGTCAAAGCTTCAGAACACCTACGTGGATGCATTGCCCGAATTGATTCATCCTAAAACAGGACGTGTACACACCAATTACAATCAGGCAGTGACTTCTACAGGCCGCCTCAGCTCTACGAATCCGAATTTACAAAACATACCCATTCGCACTGAGCTCGGACAGGAAATACGTAAAGCATTTGTCCCGCGCGACGAAAACCACGTGTTGATTTCGGCCGACTACAGCCAGATTGAACTCCGCATCATTGCTTCGATTGCAAACGATGAGCATATGGTGGATGCATTCAGACAAGGCATTGATATTCACACAGCCACTGCTGCAAAAGTGTATGGGGTTTCATTAAGCGATGTCAAACCAGAACAACGCCGACATGCAAAAATGGTGAACTTCGGAATCATTTACGGCATTTCTGCATTCGGGCTCTCGGAGCGACTTGGAATTGGCAGAAAAGAAGCTGCGGATATCATCGAAAATTATTTTGAACAATTTCCCGGAATAAAAAAATATATGGACGACACCATTCTGTTTGCACGTGCGAACGGATTTGTTGAAACACTGAAACATCGCCGGCGCTATCTGAAAGACATTCATTCGACCAATAGTTTTGTGCGCGGATTTGCAGAACGCAATGCCATCAATGCCCCCATTCAGGGCTCTTCGGCCGACATGATCAAACTGGCCATGATCAACATTTACGAATGGCTTCAAAACAGCGGGCTGCAAACAAAAATGATTTTGCAGGTGCATGATGAATTGGTGTTCGATGTGCCGAAAGAAGAAATTGATATTGTAAAACCGGAGATTGAAAGACTGATGAAAGCCGCACTACCGCTGAAAGTTCCGGTGGAAGTAGACGTGAGACATGGAATGACGTGGCTGGAAGCGCATTAGAGGTTTAGGGGTTGAGAAGTTTAGAGGTTTAGGAGTTTAGAGGTTTAGAGGTTGAGGAGTTGAGAAGTTGAGAAGTTCAATTTAAAATCAAAATAAAATGGGATTTACTTATAGTTTTGAAAAGCTGGAAGCTTGGAAAGAAAGCAAAATTTTGTCGAAGATGGTGTATAAATTCACTGTCACATTTCCAGACTATGAAAAGTTTGGTCTGGTAACACAAATGAGACGTGCCTCCATTTCCGTATGCTCCAATCTTGCAGAAGGAAGCTCGAGAACCAGTGCGAAAGATCAAGCGCATTTCTATCAATATGCTTATAGTAGTTTAATGGAACTGCTCAATCAAATAATTATTTCAACCGAACTGGAATTCATTGAAGAGACTATTGCAAATCAAAGTCGCGACCAGATTGAAAAAACTTCAAGAATGATCAATGCACTACGGAATCAACGACTGAATCTGTAATGCAAGCAGTTTATCCAAACACACAATTCCCTCCTATTTCGTTTCGCAGCTGTCGCCCATGCAATTGGGTCTTTCTTTGGGCTTGGGGAGCAGCCTTGCTCTAATAGCCAGATCATATACTTTACAACCAACACAGATGGCAAATGCTGTTTCGAGATAAAGCATCAACAGACACAACATGCAAAGCATGCATACATTGTGAAAATACGACTCGTCGGTCTGCAGGTAAAGTGATAAAATAAAAATAGCTGTTGAAAGCATAAACCCAATGCTCCATGCAAATTTTTTCTGAACCGCGCCAATGGGTATCGGCGACTGCCGCCGGACAAATAACCATGCCAACAAGACAGTTGGCGAAAACAAGGGGTTAATAAAAAGACCAATCAAAAAATTAATCACAAAAAACCCCATGATGTATGGTATGATTGCATACTGATGCAGAACGAATCCGTTGATTGTTGCAATGGTTCCCAGCAGCATCATGATGCCGGCGCTAGCCCTCATGCGCCTTTCATCTAAAACTTTGTAGGGTTTTCCGTCAATGTAGTATCCAAAACTTAGAACAGACATATTGATTGAATTTGAATTCAAAGATAATATTTGTAGGCGGTTCATAGTAACTTATTTCTTCAGATAACTGACAATACCGAAGAGAATAACAACAGTTGAGGCCTTCAATATTTCACATCCTTGTATGATGTAAATAACACAAATGATTATATTTGTCTAATAATTCAAAACATTATACTGATGAAAAAAATACTCGCGCTACTATTATTCATCTCATTTGCTCTTGCAGCACAGTGTCAGGAGCCGGTGTCCGATCAAACTGCCGTTAACTATTATTCCAGCGGCATTGAAAAAGAGGCCCAGGAAAATCATGTTGGTGCCATTGCTGATTTTGATTATGCCATTTCGCTTGATCCAAAATATACCGAAGCCTACATTGCCAGAGGAATTTCAAAATGGGACAATAAGGATCTGGACGGCGCCTGGAAAGACTTTGATGCTGCCATTTCTATAGACTCAACAAGCGGAAAAGCTTATTATTACCGTGGCCTGACCTATTTCGATTATCGTTATTACGAAAAAGCCTGCATCGACCTGTATCAGGCTATTTTACTGGGTTATTCAGATGCCGAAGTCGCCTTTGAGGAATACTGCGAGTGGTAGCATGATGATTTTTTTCAATAAAGATTCTTCTTCCCGGTCACCGACTTCGCATCCATTTGCAACAAATCTAAAATAATAATTTCGTTTTTTCCTTCTTCTAAAAAAGGCGCCGGACAATACAAACGTTGTTGCGGACCAATGTTCCAGTATCGGCCCAGATTGTGACCATTCACCCAGACAACACCTTTGGTGTACTGCGACATATCGATGAATGTGTCTGCGGTCTTCTCAAGAGAAAAAGTTCCTTTGAAAAATTTCCCCGGCCTGTTTTCTGATTTTGTATTGTCGAGCCGGGCGATGTACGCTGAGTCCATAGGCAAACAGTACACTTCCCAATTCATCAGGGTCATGCCATTCAATGTAGCGCGCTCCGTGATTCCCTTTCGGTCGATAAGCTGCTGCGCGAAATTGATACGCCCCATACCTTCAACAAAAATTTCAAGAACAGGATTTTTGCTTTCCGAAGCTGGTAGTTTTATTGATGTTTCGCCTTTACTTCTGTCGATTGTTCCAACAAATTTTCCATCCAGAAAAACAGTGGCATAGTCATGCAAGTCAGTTATGGCGAGGTTTCCCGATTTATGTCCAATCAAAGTGGTTTTGTAAACTGCAAATCCGTAATACAAATTGTAGGCTTCGAATGGTTTTGGCTGAACTGATAAAACCGGCTCCGGAAGCGCATTCCACACAGATGCAAATTCTGTCATTGCAATTTCAGGAATCTCCATAGCCGGTACCGGCTCAGGCATTTTGAAGCGTTTTTCTGATTTTGTTTTGTATTTCAATATTTCTTTTTGCAATGCAAAATATTTCGGTGTCGGTTGTCCCTGCTCATTGATGGGCGCATCGTAATCATAGCTTGTAATATCTGGCTGATAGCCGGTTCCACCCGAATTGGCTCCCGCATAAAAATCGAAATTTGTGCCGCCGTGCAAAACATAAAGGTTGAAAGAAATTTTATTTTCGAGCAAGAAGCGAACATTGTTCAACAGATCCGCGGTGTCGGGACGCTGCCATTCTTCGCCCCAATGTGTGAGCCAGCCCGGATAAATTTCACTTCCAAATACAGGGACGCCGGGGTTCATTTTCCGTGCAAGATTATAATCATCCATATTTCCACATGGATCAAGACCGACTGCACAACCAGGCAGTGCGCCGGCTTCGAGCATATATTCGGTGGCTCCATCTGAAGTATAAAAGGGAACATCTATTCCCTGCGCACTCCACAGATTTTTCATTGCATTCATGTAATTCCGGTCATTGCCATAACTGCCATACTCATTCTCCACCTGCAGCATAATGACGTTGCCGCCGTTGGTAATCAGATACGGCTTGACTACTGCCGCCAGATTTTGCACGTACCGTTCAACGGCCGCCATGTACCTTGTGTCCATGCAACGGAGTTTTATGTCGGGAATACTCAGCAGGTATGGCGGAATACCGCCCAAATCCCATTCAGCACATGCATACGGGCCCGGACGTAGCAACACCCACATGCCTTCTTCTTTCGCTATCTCAAGGTATTCAGCAAGATTGCGGTTTTCTGTTTCGAAATCAAAAACACCTTCGCTTGTTTCATGGTAATTCCAGAAAACATAAGTAGCAATGGTGTTGCAGCCCATGGCCTTTGCCATTTGTATGCGGTGACGCCAGTATTCATGCGGAATACGCGCATAATGCATTTCACCTGAAATTATCTGATATGGTTTTCCGTCGAGCAAAAAGTTTACGGAATCCATGGCAAATGTATGTCGGGTTTCTTTCTGCGCACTAAGTGATGCAGCAGAAAATAGCAGCAACACACCTATGAATGAATTGAATTTCATTTGGGGGGGGGGGATTGGGTAGCAAATTTAATCAATTCAAACATTGGGAACACCGTCGCATGAAATTATAGGCATTTTTTTTTCGAGGTGCTGAAATTAATTGATGTAACGCAAAGTTTTTGCTGCGCACCCAACATTTTGGCGCGGAGTTTATCCCGCTGGAAGCGGGACCCGACACTGATTTGAAACTAAGCGCGGACACGGAATCGTTGGGTGCTTTGGACTCGTACACCGACGATTCCAGGTCAGCAAATCATACCTCAACCTTCTCTTGCTGGAGTTTACTGCGCTGTCTCCTTCGATACTTCGCAAGCTATTTCACAAAAAGCGCTACAGAAGCGAAACTCAGGATGACAGTGGCGTGGCTAAAATGTCGATGAACATTCAACTTTTTGCATATAAAAGCCTATTGCTTTTTCGGTATTAGAATTCGAATTAACTCGTGCTAATGTGTCTTAATAATTTCATTGGCACAACAAAAAAAGATGTAGCCATATTATATTGAATGGATGAATTCACATACGTCAGAAAATTGTCAAAAACCCTAAAATCAAGACTGAATTTGAATAATCACTTTAACCACTATTATAAAATGATTAGTGTTTATTCATAATGCGTAGCCTTGTCATCGTAATGTAATAATGTTCGATTATGCAATCTGATGTTTTTGCAAATACTTTTGTGACAACTAAATTTTACTACGAAAAAAAATGAGTCTTCACGTAAAACGTGACACGTAGTGTCCTGGTGGCGAAATCTTTTTTAAATTTAAACCTTAGTGCAAAAAAAAGCGACAAAAAATGTCGCTAACTTTTTACTTGCAAAAGGATATTACTCTTTGTCCGTATCGCAGTTTTTGTTATCCTTGCCATGTGAACCACAAGTGCTTTTCACTTCTGTTTTCGAGAATTCAGTCATATGACCCGTTGCATCAATGGCCGCCACCAGTGTTTCTTTGCTTTGTTTTGCTGAATCGTAAACAATGGTTACAATTTTTGTTTCCAGATCGGCAACAACAGATGAAACACCGTCCAGTTTTGCGATTTCGGTTTCAATTTTATTTTTTCCTCCATTGCAATGAAACTCTGTTTTGACCTTCAATTCAGAGGTTGCTACGGAAGTCTGTGCGTTTCCGCTGCAACTGAATAAGAAAAAAGCGATAACCGGCAAAGCAACTGACAAGAGATTTTTCGATAATTTCATAACGTGATTTTTGGTTGATTTGATTCTTGGACATTGGGAAATGAGAAAACTTGCGGAAGCAAAATATTTTTTCCAAAAAAATCTAAAATCAAATATCTACTATCGGATATCTAAAATCAACAAGCGGCCATTTTCTGACCGCTTGATGATATTGGGTGTTTTGGATTTGTCTTGGATGTTGCAGTGCAGTGTTGCAAGGATATGTATTAAAAAATTTGCTCCCAAAACCAAAAAGTATTTAAGCAAATAATCACACCCAATTTTTGTCCATCCTTCAAGCGTCTTTTGAAACATTTACTCTTTTGGATTGAAGATTTATCAATAAACAACACTTGATTTGAAAAAACTGAAAGCTGTTTAGGTTTCATTCTAAGATAGTTAGACTTCATTTTATACATGCCTGATATTATAAAATTGAAACCTGAATCACTTTTTTGCTTTATAAATGTGCAAATCTTTTCATCATCAATACTTATTGTCAAATTGTTTTTCAAAAGACTATATTTCCCTACAAGAGTTAAGGTGTCTATTGAATTATAGGAAAAATTGAATGTGACTTCACTTACTCGAATGATCGAATACTCTAATGTAGAATCGTTTATTAATCTTATACGGTGATAGTATGCATTAATGCAATTTGAACCACCAGAATTACAAGATATTGTAAAATACATACCATATTCAATCTTATTAGCTTTCGCATCGATATTGAACAGCTGTAGTGTTGTCAATACAACAAGTAGTATACGTCTCATTTAAATAAGATTTAATACTTAATTATCTTCTCAGTTGGCTCAAGAAAATGTTTTATTTGTCTTCTTCCTTCTCTGCTAAATGGCAATACGTTATCAATTACAAAATACATTGATCTTCTGCCATAGTCAGTTCCTAATTGACCTCTTATTCTATTAGTGCTTCTTACAGCCCCACCAAGCTTATATTTATTACTAAGATTAGATTGAGACGGATCTTTGTGCTGATCACCAAGTGGTGTATGAGAAAATTCATGAAAGTATGTTAACGCCCATCCAAATGTCGTGTTATTCAAATCTGAGGATGTATTGTCAATTTGCTCTTGAATTGTTTTTGGGTTAAGCAATATCAGATTTTTCTTATAGAACCCTTCATTGTATTCGCCATAATCAACATCTAATGTTTCATCACTATTAATAGCTCTTAATAACATTCTTCGCGCTTTACCTGATGTTCCTTCTTTATCAATCACGGGTTTATTTCTGCCAAGAAATCCTTTTGTTGTTTCATAAGAAATAGATCCTCCACCTTTTCCATCTGAATGATATTCAAGTTTTAAACCAGTCTTTGATTCTAAATCAGCTTCAAGAAGATCGTAATTAGCTTGTCCTCCCTCAGCATTTTCAATGAACTTTGTCGGATCAATTTTCATCCCATCTGGATCCACCAACATCACTGGATTATTCGCACAATAAGCAAACGGTGAAAGATTCTGATAATCATCACTCATCGGATCCACACTCAACCACACACTCAAATCCGAGTCATAATATCTCGCACCGAAATAGCTGTATTGTGTTTCATCATCCTTTTCTTTTGCGGAGAAGGTGTAACGGCTGCTGTAGCCGTTTTGCTGATTTGGCCTGCACGACGCTTCCATGTCCGGCGGAATTGTCGCAAACCAAACCTTGTTGCCGCCAGACGATAGAAGGTCGTGCTGAGTGGCTTTATCTAACACGACGCACTCAGATCGCGCCGCTTCGCTCTGCGATGCAGAGAGGTCGTGCGGGGCTGGGAGCTCCAATGCCTGCGGCCGCTGCGCTATGTGCAGCTTAACATAATCATACGTGAACGCGCGCTCATGTCCCCCGCGAGAAGAAATGCCTGCCATCTTATGAATGCCCACCCGGATGCCGCATGCAGCAGCTCCGCTGTCCCACAGGTCCCGGCGTCCCACAAGACAATCTCCATCGAAGGAGACAGCGGATATCTCAGTCAGCCACCCAAAGCACTCTATTTTCCGCATCGTTTTCACATCGTAAAACTACAGAATTTTTTGTTTGGGATGGGTATCAACGATTTGATTTGATGGTGCAGGGCTGTTTTGTTCAAACCCTGTTCAAACCGGACCCGAAAATCAAAAAAACTAATGAAATTTCACCCCATAAAAAACGGCCCCAAACACAAGGTATGAAGCCGATTTTCGTTTTCGTGAGTCTTGGCAGGTTCGAACTGCCGACCTCTTGCCTGTCAAGCACTGAACGAGAATTAACATATAAAAACATTGATTTAGGCAATTCGCACTATTTCTATCTTTCAGAGGGTAGTGCTGAAAATTAATTTATCATTTATAACGATTTATTAGTAAATATTCAGTATATTTGTGTAAACCATGTGTAAACCGATATGTCAGCAGCAAAAGTAATTTTTTATCCCTCAAAGGTTCTTTCAAATGGCGAAAGTCCCATCTTGCTCCGAATAACAATCGACAGAAAAAGAGTTTATAAAGCAACTCCGTTTTCCTGCACAAAAGAAATATGGGATATTATTTCCAATAGAAAACCAAAGAAGAATGATCCAAAAAAAAGGATACCAAAAAATGACATACTCAAAGTAGAACAAATCAAAATATTTATCTCAGAATTGGAAACCAAGGCATTAAAGGCAGAAGTGCAATGCAGGGCTGATTCTATTCCGCTGACTCATGAGCACTTATTAAACATGATTTTCCCAAAAACGACAAATGAATGGGTCTTCGAATATCTACAATCCAGAATCAGCGACTTAAAAAAAACAAATAATCTGGGAAATGCTGATGTCTACAACAATCTTTTCAGAGAATTAAAAAGTTTCAGAAATGGGAAAGATCTGAAATTTACTGACATAAATGTTCGTATGATAAACGATTTTGAACAGTTTTTCCGGGAGAAAAACTTAAAGGAAAGCTCCATCAGTACACACATGAGAACATTTCGCGCATTGATAAACCGAGCTATTGACGAAGAAATCTGCCCAAAAAACTCATATCCATTCGCAAAATATAAAATCCAAAAACTTAAGCCCACCGCCAGAAAGATAGCAATCAGCAAGGCTGATATGACGCGTATTGACTCCTTGCAATTCGACAACAATGATCATTTGTTCCATACGAAAAACTACTTTCTGTTCAGCTACTATTTACGGGGCATCAATTTTATCGATCTTGCCAATTTAAAGTGGGAAAACATTATTGACGGCAGAGTATCGTATGTGCGGGCCAAAACAGGAAAATTATACACAATTCTTCTTCTTGAACCAGCATTAGAAATAATTGAATATTATAAGCGTTATAATTCAGACAGTAAATATATTTTCCCGATACTGGATGAAAAAATTCATATGACAGAGCAAAGCAAAAGAAACCGGGTTGGAAAGATCCGCACAAGGGTGAATAAAGAATTGAAAGAAATTGCCCATATGGCAGGTGTCAGGGGCGATATTACAACCTATGTAAGCAGACACAGCTGGGCCACTATTATGAAATACGAAAGAGTTCCTGTTGAAATCATCCAGCAGGGAATGGGACATAAAGACAGCAAAACGACTGAAATCTACCTGAAGGATTTTGAAGATGAAATAATGGATAAAGCAAGCAAGGCCGCACTTCTTAAATAGTTAAGCAATGATTGACCTCAAAAACATTGAAAACCTGTTTCTGGGCAAGGAAAAAGAAATTCTGGCAAATATATTTTCTCATTATAATGTTACGAATTACAGAGATGCCATCAAAAAACTGATTGCGCCAGTTCGTTCGATGGAGCTTCATGTTGGAATGCTTCTAAATCCCGAGTGTTTACTATATGAGTGCTACCGTAAAACAGCTATGGAAAATATCGATACAAAATTTGATTTTAAGGGGTCATCTGAAGACGAATATAACGAAGTGCTGTTAAAACTAATGAGAATTACAACCGTCTATTTTCTTGAGCTGAGAACCAATGACCTTTGCCAGGAAAACATTCAGGAATTTTGCAGCTATATTGATCCTTTTCTATTTAAAATACTCGCAATCGAAGGAGTTCCAAAAGAGAAAAATCAGATGTTTCAATTCAGCAATATAGTCTCAACACTTCAGATTCCGACACAATTCGAATTGAGCAAAAACAGAGCACTAAAATGCAAAAACAACTTCAACGGAATGCCGATGGAAGACGTTGTGAAATACTTTTCAGCCTTATTTTTCGAAAAAAACAAAAAGGGAGAACCATATGTTGATGAGGTTTATCTCTTTCATTTTATATATTCAGCATTCTACAAAACCAATCCCCCTCCCACCTGTTTCAAGATAAAGCTTAATATTTCAAGCAAGGAGAAACTCCTGATTCATGAGTTTTTTCATTATTTCCACAAGCTATCCTGCAGTTCACCAATATATGAAACAAGAAAAAGCTCAAAACAATATTATGTGCGCTTATTAACTGACTATTTCGATGGATTTGAGTATCCGACAGTGTTTCACAACTTCGTTTCAAAAAAGGAAAACACGGATGGACAGATGAAAAAATACATTTTGCTATCTGGAAAGAAAAAACCGTACGAGCAGTAATTCAATCACAATTATCAAGTTAAACATGACTTTGCAACTTAATCAAAGTGCAAACAAGTTACTTTTTTCCCGGAAAATATAATCGTTTCACCAATTCAATACTTATGTTTTTGAGCTTCGCGCTTGTGTAATTAATTTTGATCGTAGCAAATCAGTTAATCTGTTTTCAATCATCAAAATTCCAGAAAAATGAAAAGCGAAGATTTTATTGAGTCGGCCAGGGTATTCCTACAGACAATTATTAAGGACAGCATCAAAGAAGAGCTCTCGCAGATAAAAAACGAGCTGACTAATCAGCCTAAGCAAGAAAACGAAAAAGAAATAATGTTCGTTCAGGATGCGGCGGCATTTCTCAATCGCGCTGTCTCGACAATTTATGCTCTTGTTCAGCAAGGATTGCTCCCACACTATAAGAGAGGGCGCCAGCTGATATTTCGCAGAAGCGAACTGATTAAATGGATCAATGACGGAAAACAGATCTAACAAATTGAAAAGGCCTGATCGATGGATTCACGAATTTTCAAAAGCACCCTTTGCTCCGAAACGAATGGCACCGTTTGCTCCGAAATGAGTGGAGCCGTTTAGTCAGAAATAGTCAGAATGTAGAAGAAACAGCAGATTTCCCGGATTGCTCGGCATCAACCATCTATGGATTGGTCTTTAAGCGCCAGATCCCGCATGAAAAAAATGGTCGTAGGGCAACTGTGGATGAGGTAAAAAGCAGTGTTTAATGTGCACCTGAATTAAAGGAGCGCATGTTCCTGTTCAATAATTTCGCATCATCCATTCCAGAAACTCCACATTCCCCATCCGCCGCGCAACGTAGATCAATCCTGTGTCTTTTGTGACCGTGTAACAGTTTTTCATCAGCTGCGTTTTTATGTTCATCTCCAGATGCGAATAAAGTATGGCGTATATGCGCACCGTGATGTACGTTTTCACTTTCTCTCTTTCGAAATGCCTGTTTAGTTCCATGATGTAATCGTCCGGATTTTCCATCACCGACGGATAGCGGTAATAGTACCTGCGCGCCAGTCTTTCTAACAGATATCGTTTTTTATGATCTTTCGAAAAATAGTCATTGATATGCATTGATCCGCCCTTTGAAAGCCAGTTCTCTTTTGCCGGATCGAAATCGGATATAATCTCAAAGTCATCGCGCTCCTGCAAAAACCTTCCAGAAAATATCCGGCCCAGCTGAATGTCAATTCCCGCCTCCTTGTACACGGCCATGTCGTGCCGATTGAAATACTCATGATCGTCATCAATGATTTGCAGGGATATTCTGTAATCCGGATCATCATTGAGAATAAGCGCCAGAAGCTTGATGCGCTTATGTCTGAAAATATCCGTTTCGAAATTGGCCAGAGCCCACATGCTGACCATGCTGTTTGAAACCGGATAATTCACAATCCTGTTCAGAATCCTGAACGAGTCCGATGCATGCGACAACAGTGTTTTTACAGCATCATCACCCAACACCACTTTCTTCAACACTGTATCTATGGCCTGCTGATATCCATTTATACAGGTTTTACTGAAATTGTGCCTACCCGAAATCATAAGTCTCTCGAAAATTTCAAACAGCACGTCACTCAGCTCATGATCCGTTATCAGCTTATCCGGCATCCGAGCAGCCATCTTACGCAGTGAGCTGAATAGATCGCGCCGGTTAATTTTGCCGCGTTTCTCAAGGTTATCCCTGAGCATAACAGCCATGCACGACATCAGTCGTTCATCATATTGAACCAGATCGATAAACCAGCGATACTTTCCAAAATCACTATACTCTTCCAATAAATCATCGGGTGCCACCGGTGGCCGGAGCTTGTACAACTCAATGGCTGCTGCGTTGAAGATGAGGTCGTGTTTGGAGTTTCTTTTTTGCATGATGCTTTACAAATACAAAAAAATTAAAACGGCAGCGGATCCATAGGATCATATCCCAGATCGTCCGGAGCGACATCAGACACTGGTGGTGAATCTTGCAACGGTGAAGAAGTGCTTCCGGTTTCGGGCTCCAGTTTCCATATTTTCACATCGGTGTACCAGCGACCATTGAATTCTCGGCTTTCGATATCAAAAAACAGCCGAAGCGTGTTTCCTTCTTTCAACAGCGTTGTATCTACCTTATCGCCCCAAATCGCTCCAAATAAGGATTTCGGGTATTGTCCTCCGATCTCAAACAACAATTCCTGCTTCTTCCATGTTCCGTTTTTCCCTTGTCCGGTGACGATTGGGAAGATTTTTTTGAGTTTGGCGGTTGTTTCCATGTTATTTATTTTAAATCATATCAATCGTACGACCTGTTAATTTTTCGAGTTCCAGACAACATTCCGTAAGCGAATTTGAATAGAAATAGTATTTATTATCATTTAGCAGAGGCTTATATTCATCCAACATATACTTGCCGCTAATGTACATTTTCCAACGGGAACCGACTTTATCAATATATCCCGTGCTTCTTTTCAAATCGACTGAAATGAAATTTATTGCTGGCGAACTGCTTTTGCAGTCCGGCAGTGAACTACATAAATATATTGCGTTGTCTGTCATTTTTATTCTGTTTGACCACAAGATTACAACCCAATTGTGCAACCATCCTGCATAGCAATATTACTAACTGGCTGTATATGGAACACTAAAACAAGGCAAATCCGCGAAAGCTAACTCTGAACCAGTTAAAATGAACAATTAATCATCATGACTTTTAAGTTTTTCAAACACCTCTAAAATTTTATCAGACAGCTCTAGTGTTAATGAATTTGCATCAGAAACAATCCATTTTGACCGTTGGACAATATAATTAGTATCTGATTTAATAAGTTCGATAGTGCCATCTTTCGTTGTACCTTTTGGCTTGTACTTCATTTTATCCAGTTTTTCTTGGGTGTAGCGATATTCCGATCCTTTCTCAACAAACCGGAAACTACCATTTAGTAACAAATCATTCAAAAGTACAATCGGGATGATTTTTAAATTATCATCCAGGTTGTCATGATCTGTTGTTAGTCTGTTTGCGGCCAATAGTTCGTCAATTTTTTTGTCATATAGCCCCGAAACAGGCGCATTGTCTTCATCATTGAAGCGGCCAAGAATATGATATTTTACTTTGCCATACATGTCTCCCTGAATAGTAATTTTTAGCTCGGAAACAATTTCGTTGTGCTTAATCATGGTTGTTTTGTTTTAGTTGTGAATGTTATCTTTATTTACCTGTTTTATGCAATACATTTTCCAGCTCCAATTATTTTTCTTTTTATCGAATGATTTCATTGCGAGACCAGACACCGCTTGCTTGTTAGTAAGATTATTGTTTTTTATAAGCTGTGGAGAAACAAACACATCATCGACAAACCCAAAATCTTTACCTTCACCTATTCTTATGTTTCCGCTGACCGTTTTTGTCAATCCAGGTATTTCAGCTTTCTCATCATACCGCGAAATAGTGTAAATAAAAAATCGTTCACCATCATTTTTGTTCGAGAATCTAACTTTCAATGCATCTCCCTGAAACAATTTCCCGGGAATATACATGTATTTAAAAAACCCAAATTTTTCTGAAGCCGAGACAAATGATATCATCTTTTTATCAAGATTAATATAGTCAATTAGCACAATCTCTTCTGCAATGTCCTGAAATATTACTTCTTCAGCTTTGGTAATATGTTTTAAATACAATTCCTGATTGTTGGTCTTTATAACGGCGGTTTTATACCATTCTTCTCCAGTCCATTTGCCAATAATATTTGGAATTGGCCATTTGTTTTTCTCTCTTGTTGCAACAACTTGTTGAATTTCTGTTTTTGCTTCGTCATATTGTTGTAGATCAATAAGAATTTTTGCAAGTGATTGCCTCGTTTTTACCAGGAAGTCTTCAGGGGTTTTAAGACTTAACGCTTTGCAGAAGCAAGCAAACTGCACATCCTTATCATTAGGAAATATTTCAGTTATTAATTCCCAAACCCAAAAATCATTTCTTTTTTGTCTGGCAAAAGGAAGAAATGTGGAAAGAATATTTTGATCCAATCCAAGCGATAACAACAGTTTTGCTTTAAAATATGGTGGATACTGATACTCCGGATGTTGGTCAATGATAGTATTTAATTTTGGAAGAAACGCTTGAATTTTTTCTTTGTTGATACTATTTTGTACAATCCAACTACTTTCTTCTTTTGCTTCTCCGTCAAGCAGCTTTTTAGAATATGCGATGTAGGCTTGCTCAGCGATCGACATCATTTTTTTGTCTTTAAATTCCTCACTGAGATAATCCTCAGATCGAAAATTTGAAAAATCCCACCAATCGGCGAATTGAATGTAATTAGCCCAGGATTTATATCCTTTGTGAAAAGCTTTATAAACTATTGAATAAGCTTCTGATGGTTTCGTGAAATGAAATTTTTGTATTTGATCAAAAATCGAATTTAACTTCGAATAATCAATATTTTCCTCTTTTGATATATGAAAAATAATTTTTGCAATTTGGTACGAAAAAGTATCGAACAGCATTTTCTCATCTTCCGGCAATTCCAATTCATTTATCTTGGACAAAACTTCCGAAAATTTATCAAAGGATTCTTTATATGCATTCGTTTTAAGATAATCGTAATACACCCAAGCAATGGAACGTTTGTTCCAGATATTTGAAGGATCATTCTCCAAATCCGAGGACGCCATTGTTAATGCTTCTTCAAGCTTTCCTGATGTTCTAAGCTCTTTGACTTCTTTAAATGACATAATCCATCTCCTTTAATTTTGAAACCGAATCCAAGACAGTTTTCAGCAATTCAATATTACTACACTTGTTTTCAATTGGTAAAACCCTTCCGAAGAAACCATCACCATTGTATTCAAAATCAATAACGGCGGTTTCGCCATCTTTTGTAAAAGTGTAGCGTTCTCTATAATTCAGATGCTCGACAAAATCAATTGTTATGCTTGATTTCTCGTGCAATCTTTGCAATGAGTCAAACAGAACCCCAAGAAAAGGTTTTTCTTCTTCAATAGCTACATCAAATACAATTCTGGGAATTATTGTGTCAACCGTATTTCTTGAAAAAATAATTGCAGGGGTGGCATTTATCAATGCGGATATTTCTTCAAAAAATGTCTCGGAATTTGTATTAGTAGGAATTTTCTGAAAATTCGAATTAAACTTATTGTCAACGTTTATCCAAAACTTGAGCTTGCAAGTATCATTTTCTCGTTTCAGCAGATATCGGACTTCATACCCAACCTTTTCCCATTTCAATATATCAATGCAATGCTTTCCAATAGCGAAATTCACTAGGAGAAAGTGATTCTGAAATGATAAAGGAGCGTTTGTGAGATTAAATTTTTCAAGTTGTTTTTTGTCCTCAGTTGAAATCACAACCTCAATTGGGTTGGCTTCATGACCCGTCAACTCTTTTAATGAGTTCTGAACAGTAGCTTCAACCATTGCCATTTGCGAGAATGAATTGAAATAAGGCGGATTAATGCAGAAAAGTTTTCCAGAAGCTCTTGTGATGGCGGTGTATGCCCAACGATAGAATTCAGAATTTGTTTTCCCGGATCGATTATGTTCTGAATCCAAAAAGTTAAAGTTCTCTTTTACTCCCTTATCCCAAAAAACATAAACCGAGTCCCATTCTCCCCCTTGAGCTTTATGGCAAGTTACAGCGTAACCATATTTTAGCAAAATGCAATTGAAAAAAGGGTCATTAATTATGGCGTCTTTAAACTCCGGAGTCTTTGGTTTTATGTTGGGGTTTCGATTTTTAAAATCTATATATAAGGCTTGCTTTTCTTCACGATTAAGAGAACTATCTCCATATAGAAAGTTTTCCAGCATGTAACCTTTTGCCATTTTACTGTTACCGCCTTCAGAAGGGAATACCAATTCAACCTGTCTCCATTTGAGTAAAACCGATGCTTTGCGGCCATCTCTCAAATTAAACCTTACCTCTCGTTTAATAGTATCAGATGCTACAGCTGAAACAACGCCAAACTCACCATTCATGATATCAAGCCGATAATGGTTGCCACCAACAAGAATAATATCACCGGCCAATATGGGAATATCAGAACCGTATTTATGTTTGCGTATAATTTGATTTAGGTCAGACGCTGTTTTATTCTTAAATGAAACAACAACCTTAGTTCCTTGTTGAGCATTATACGAAGGGATAAATTCTTCAAACTTTGGATTAAAAACATCATTTCCGTTTTCTCTAACATCAAAGTCATTAAAAAACCCAGAGGTCAGACACTTACGGATTTTGGTGGCAGAACTAAGTATCCCATTATCTGCATTGTGGCGTTTGACTTCTTTGAGTTCCGCGTCAACAATTTTTAACTCGTATTTTTCAGCTAGATAATTTTTATCAAGGGCCGGCGAAAAGTTCATGCCGATTGGAGGAAGCTGGGCCGGATCTCCGACAAAAATTATTTTTGAACCTGAATGATGGGCTTTAATCTGAGAATAATCGATAAGATCATTTAATAAGCATCCACTGCCAAACCGAAAATATTCTTCTTCATTTGAAATATTTGAGATCATTGATGCTTCATCAATAATCAGCACCGTTTCATGAATATTTGGGTTATATTTGGTTTTGTAAAAGTATTTATAACTCTCTGAGTTGTTTTCTGTTTCAGAGGCCTCATATTCGACAAGAGTATCAAAGCTGTAAATGCCTTTGTGAATTGTGGTGGCCTCAAATCCGGTTTTTTGTTTAATTACTTTTGCCGCCCTTCCTGTTGGAGCCATTAATTGAGACTTACGACCAATTTCATTTAAATATTCAACCAATCCTTTTAGGAGTGTAGTTTTACCACTGCCGGCATATCCCTGAAGAATGAAAACACTTTCATCACTCTCCAAAAACTCCTGAAGCATTTCCAACGCATATTGTTGATCGCTTGTGAGGTTGATATGTTGGAAGTGATCAAAGATCTTCATTGTTGTTAATGTTTGATGCAAAGGTTGCTAACTCCAGTGCAATGTATATGCATTGTTTATTTCTCTCTAATTTCTTTAATAATCTTCAAAAGTTCAATCAATTTATTATGGTTTGCAATTCCGATTCCTTTTCCATGGGCTATGTCATTTCTCATTCTGTTCAATTTGCCAAAGTTTTGTAGAAAAACATCATCTTTTTTGTATTTGAAATACAACATACAAGAAGCCTTAAATAAAGCTGTTGGTTTTTGAGTTGCATGTTGTTCCACTTTTTCTCGAGAAGTGAAATAATCTCCATTTGCACCATTATGCATATGCTTAAGTGCCCATTCTTTCTTATTATCGCCTATTTTTTTTATAACAATGATGTCATTTATTTTACAATCTTCTCCTGATTCATCACTTTGAAATAAGGAGTCTGCATAAGATTCAATAATCTGGAATAATATTAAATATCCAAAATCAAGATACTCCTGATATATTAATTTCCATGCAATAGTTAAAGAAGTGTCCGATTCAATAATAAAATCACTAATCAAATTAGATTTCATTTCTTTCGCGCTCCTCCAATGAATGTACACTGCACTCAAATAATTCTTTTTAAAGCATTTTTCAGCACTTTCTTTGAAATCAATATAATTCTGTTCGGAAATTGCTTTTGAAAAATTATATTCTGGCGATTCCTTCATGTAATAACCATCCGCTCCAGCATCAAAAAGGGATTTCAAGTTCCAAGATTTATTCGAAGCAGTAAAAATTATAACCTGATTACCATTGTTTATAGATTTAATTTCTTTTAACATTTTCATTCCTGAAAACGCTTCAATTGTATTGTTTGTTTCTTCGTCCAATCCGTTAAGACGTAAATCTACAAGATACAAATCAAATTTTTCTGATTTAATGATTCGTTTACTTTCTTCCGAGAGCGTATCAAAATCTTTTACCTTTTCTTTTATTACTATAAAATCTTTATCGCAAGAAGTATTAAACACCTTTCTTAATACTAATTCCCAACCCTTATCAGCTTCATCATCAATAAGTAGAATTCTTTTATTAATTGCTTCAATTTTTTTTATACTGCCAACATTTATTTTTCCCAGTATTTTCAGTGTAGTTGGTTTTAATTTACTAAGATTATTAAATGCTGAAACATACTTAAAATAGAGTGATTTTTTAAATTCAGAATTTGCTTGCAGAGCATTGGCATTAGAAGCTTTATCCATAGAATAAGCTCCCCAAATATTTGCCAAAGAATGTCGCCCCACTGTTTCATCAGGTTGAATGTGAATAATGTCAAGAAACCTTGTTTTGAATTCGCTTTCATTAATACCAACCAAATTATCAATTTCCGCTTTATTTTCTTGTAAATTATATTCTGAAAAGGAAACTCCTTTGGTAGATAAAATATGACTAAATATTGTTGTTTGAATTATTAATGTATTTAAGGACAGCTTACAAATAAATAGAATTGGAACAAGGCTTCTATTGTTTAGATCTTCAATGCTAAGACGAATATGATAACCAATTTTAAGGGAAAGTATTGGATTGTCTGCAATTTCAATTACAACTTTTTCAATTTCTTTTTTACGAAATACATCAACTATCCAGTTATGCATTTCGATTTCGTTGTTTAAGCTAGGCAGTTCAATAAAAGCACCACCCAAATCATTCAACAATTTACTGTTTCCAATTACAAGTGTTTTTTCCATATTTGGCATAACATTCAGTTATATGTTTAATTTTGTCCTTAAATTCTTTAATCCTAATTGGATTATCCTCTATGTCGTTCAAGATTTCATTAACTTTGCTATTAGAGAAGGAAAGCTCAAGAAATGTTTTGAAACTTTTAATAATCGGCGACAAATCGCTTAATTTTAATCTGTCCGAATTATCCTTTGACTCAAAAGCACTTAGTATTTCAATCGCAAGTCTTGATACTTCTTTACATGCAAAATTGCTGCCCCAAGCTATAATTCTTAAATCAACTATCCCTGAGTTTTTGTAATTTTCTAAAAAATCAAAGAGTCTTTCATAAAACAAATTCTTTTTAATAGAGCTTATATAGTTTGGGTTCTTATCAGAGTTATATTCTGTTTCTCCCATTGAATTGCTAAATAATACAATCGGAATTAATTCCCCTTCTTGGGATATGATTTCCTTTATTTTTAGGACATTGGTTTTAGATCCTGGAATAAACCCTTTTCCTGGTAAAAAATCCTCTGTTGTGGTATGTAAAAGAATACAGTCTGCATTTTTTAAAAAATCTAAGTGTGAAGTGCTAGAAAAGCTGCTTCCTATTTCAAGTTTGTCAATTGAAATTAAATACTCATCAAATGCGCCTTCTTCTATAAACGTAATATTATAGTTGCTGAGTCGCTGATTATTTTGATTGTCATCTATTAGGTAAATCATGCCTATTTGTAGTAAAAGGTTAATATATGAGTAAACCCAACGGGTACTTTATCAATAAGTTCGAAATCAGGGGATTCTTTATCTCTTAGAATGTTAACTTTAGTGGCTTTTTCTTCAATAATGGTTTCAACAGACCAATGGCAGTACCCTCTAAGTTTCTCTTTGATTTTCCCCATGTTACCTTTTTCATTCCATTCTTGTAATATTAGTTTAAGTTCTTTAGATGGAAATGAATTGTGATGAGTAATGAGAACTTCTCTCAAGTAATATCCTTCATCGGAAATAGATCGTTCGTAATGAATTGATATTTTCTTGTTTAAAGAAGAATCTGATCGTTTTTTTATTTCTTCGAATATAGCTTCTAAGGCTGCTTTCAAATAACCCACATGCGAATAAAAGTCTGCTTTTTCTAACGCGTTTTTTTGAACTTCGAAATTTTCTATATCATCTGCAAAAACGGAACCCAGGGTTTTGTCAATAAGTATTTCAAAATCAGGAGCTTCAATTCTTGTAATTCTTTTAAAATCTTTAATGATGTTTTTATACTCATTATTTCTGATAGGGTGTAACTTGTTTTGCTTTGACCAATTTCTTAATTCTTTTGTAGCCCAGCCGATTGTTATTGGGATGGGTTTTGTGTAATCTGCCGATATTGATGTCCACTCTGTTTGCTTACTGTCAAAAGCAAATTGTTTAACTGTTCGCCACAAGCTTTGTGGAATAAATAGTTTTTTTGTTGCTTCAGTGAAAACTTTGTTTGCCTGAATAAGAATTTTATCAATTTCAAAGTCGTCATTTTCATCATAATCATGAGTTAGATACTTAAGCCCATCTCGTTGATTAAATAAAGACATGAAATCAGCAACATGTTTTGGATTTGGTTCTATTCTTATTTTTGTTTCTTCAGCAGGTTTAAGAGGTGCATTTTGTTCGTCATTTAACTTTCGCATCTTGCTTTCAACCTCTTCAATTCTTTTTATTAATTCCAAATCAATTTTATTCTCACTAATAATCATTTCTAGTCTTTCGTTCAACAATTGGCCATCTTTCTTTAATTCCAATGCATACAAATTTAATACCCGATCTTTTTGATTCAAGCTTAATTTTTTATTTGCAATCAACTCCAAAATAAAGTCGTATTTATCTTTTGCCATTAGTCCGCATTTAATTTAAAGTACAAACTCACTGCCTCATCTATTCCATTCTTTTCCCAGGCATCCAACACTTCATTAATGGGATCAAAAACTCCGGCTAAAGAATCAAACCTGCCTCTTAAACCCTTATAGGTTCCATCTTCAGAGCCTTTCACCATTTTCAAAAAATTCAATTTCCCATCAATTACGTTGATAAGACTTGGGGTTTTCTTTTTTGTAGAACCCTTGTCTAATGTATAATCTTTTTTGAAAACTTGCTCAGCTTTCTCATATCCGTATTTTTCCCAATAATAGATATACATTCGAATTTGCTTGACATACCTTCTCGTAACGTTCACTTTGTCATTTACGACCAGCCCAGTGGTTTCCTGCCGGTAACCAGTTTTTTGCAACCTGGTCTTATCAGGATTGATCTTCAACTTTTGATCCTCTTCAATAATTCTAACTAATTCATTTCTAAAATCTTCATTGCCGTATATGTTGTGGTCTGAAGAGAATGTCATATCATCAGCATAACGAGTATATGTTGCCCCAAATCTTTTAGCGAGGCCACTTAACCGATGGTCCAGTTTTCTGCATAGAATATTGGTTATAGTTGGAGATGTGGGACTGCCCTGAGGCAATACTATTTGCTGTATGCCATCAATTTCAAAGGGATGCGTGCAAAGACTTGCGAGTAAGAATGCTAGTGGCTCTTTTTCGCCATTTAAATTAAATGGTTCGGACATGAATCCAATCTTCACCCTGTTTCTGTCGAATGAATGAAAAAAATCTTTCAAATCAATATTAAAAACATAATTGTGTCCGACATGACATTTTGCATTGTCGACAATTGATTTTTCTCTCACAAACCCGGTTGCAGCTTTGTGCGGGTCATAAAGACATTGTAATGCGAAGTTTAATGCGCGCAGTTTAGTTTTTAAACCTTCAACAGGAGCATGAATAGTGCGTGTTCCTCCCGACTTCTTTTTTATTGCAAATGTTTTATATCTCTGTTTGCAATACTCGGGATTTGCATAATAATTCAGAGACTTTACACTTATTGGTTTGCACACTTTTCCGTAAAGAATATTTTTTGCAGCGCTTAAAAGCAAGGCCAATTCCTCTTTGTTTTGCATTTCGGCAAAGTGTGCTCTTAATGTGTCAATATGTTTTTGTTCAATTTGCATTTTTTAGCTTTTTAGCTCCTCGAAAACACCTGCCTGATACTCTTTATGTATGAGCTCGTGCTTGATCTCACAAGATCTCAATCATATCTAGCTTACATAGCTTCATATCTTGAATTTCATTCATTGCTATAAATGCTATGCAGGCTCCAGACATGTCCAATGGACATTTATCCCAGCCACAAGTGCCACAAGGACCTCAAGGGCGGGAAGAGATGCCGATCATTGTTTCATTGGTTTCCCAATTACTCCCAGCATCCGGAATCAATATCTTAGGCAGGTGTTTCAAAGAACTGCAGCAAAACTATATTATAATAGTGCAATCAATTTGCATTGTTGCGAAAATTTAATATATTTGCTTCAAATGTAATAAATCTTCTATATGCCTGACACAAAACATGCACTTATTCGATATAAAATTCTCGACAATTGTTTTCGAAACCCTGGCCGAAAGTACTTTCTTGAGGATCTAATGAGAGAAGTCGATACTGTCCTGCAGGAAATTAACCCGGAGAAGAAAGGAATAAGCCGGCGACAACTTCTCTATGATATAGAATTTATGGAGAGTTGCGACGGCTGGGCGGTTGAGTTGAACAAAATCAGGGAGGGGCATAAAGTGTTTTACCGGTATGCCGACATGTCTTTTTCAATCAATAACATGCCTTTGAACGAAGTAGAAATCAACCAGCTTAAAGATGCAGTTTCAATTCTGAGCCAATTCAAAGGGATGCCGCAGTTTGAGTGGGTTTACGAGTTGATACCAAAGTTGCAACAGGGGATGGAAAGTAATTCAACTCAGCCATCAGTAATATCTTTTGACAGCAATGAGTACTTAAAGGGGGTAGAATATGTCGGCGTTTTGTATTCCGCAATAACATATAAGCAGGTTCTGAAACTTGAATATCATCCATTTGATTTGCAAGCGCCCATTGAAGTAGAGTTTCATCCATATTACCTCAAGCAATACAACAATCGCTGGTTTGTTTTAGGGCTGAATATGCAGCAGAATAAAATATGGACTCTTGCTTTGGATCGCGTTGTTTCTGTTGAAGAGTTGACAAGAGCAAAATATGTAAAAACAGACGAGAACTGGGACGAATTTTTTGATGACATTGTTGGCGTCACAATTCCGGAAAACGGAAAAGTGGAAGAAGTAGTTTTGTTGTTTTTCGGACTATCCGGTAAATACATAGAAACAAAACCTCTTCATGGTTCGCAAAAGTCAAAATGGTTATCCCCGGATTGCCTGGAAGTCAGATTAAACCTGATCATTAATTATGAATTTGAGCAATTGGTGTTGTCGTATGGGGAAAATGTGAAAGTAATCAGCCCAACTCACATGGTCTCGCGTATAACGAATAGGGTTATGGAATTGATTAAAATTTATACGCAAAAAAACGCCAGTAAATAATCTGCTTTTTGTGATACAATCACATTTTGAAATTCAGACAAATAGATTGAATGTCGGGAATTTTCTACAACATTATGGATTGAATAAAAATGGCTAATCCATTAATATTGCAAATAAGGGATTATCTAATTATTGCATAAACCAACCAGACAGCTGACAATAGCACCTTTTGTCTTCATTTGGATTTGGATTCCACCATCTTGCAAGGGACACCCTGATTATAGAGCCTTTTTTAATTTTGTCTTCTACAGGTTGAAAACCAACAAAAGGGATTGCATAAACATCGCCGTATTCACCAAAGTAGTAAAAGTGCTTCTGGTCTCCAAAAATTGTAAGTTCGAGATCTTTGTCTGCCATCCAAAATCCAACACTTTGAGATGGAATTCCTCTTGTATTTGTCACAAAACAGCTCTTTCCCCGAGGAAAATTCACTTTGCCATCAAAAATGCAAGTTGGATCACCTTTCCAAATTTTTACACTGTTAAGCAAAAAAGTGTAAGGGTTTTTTTCTTCTCTGATAAAATTCTTTGATAAAACAAGGACATCTTCAATGTGAGGTGGATTTAGAACCGGTCTGATAGCGTACTCAATTTCCCACACCTGACCTACATTAAATTCAGTGTCATGTGGCTGGTTTTCAGCATTTGCATTTAACAGCCTTACATTTCTTTTACTTGTAATGTCATAACCTCCAACGCAGCTCCCATTTCTCATATGCGTTTTAGCAACAATTAGAACTTCCATGTTATAGGTGTTTTACCTCATAATTAAATTCATCTCTTATTTTATTTGCGACTAAAGATCTGTGACATGCATTGGGAAACTCCTCGACGCAAAAAAACACAACTTTTTTTGCGCCCGAAGATATCAAGAAGGAATTAAACCGAGTCAAATCAAATTTGTTGATGATTCTATTACTAAACTCTAGTATAAAGACCTTTCCCAATTGCTGTCTATCTCTTTTTTGTTCCCCCAAGTTCAAATCAACTTCTTTTTGAAGATTTCTTATTTCGGTCGTAGGTGCAAGCCCAGGCTCATAAAGGTATTGTATATTCAATTCCGCAAGTCTTTTCTGAAGACGGATGCTATTTACGAAAGCATATTTTGAACCTCGCACGCCACGCCGCTGACGAACGTCACAAAATGTATCAATTTTTAAAGTGGTCAATTTTTCAAAAAACTCTTTTTCAGTTGAGTTATAAACGCCTATGGTAAAAATTTCCATATTTCAAAGATGTGGTTTTCTTGAAGTTGTATTTTTCTTTTCGCCAAATAAGTCAATCTCTGAGTAGCCCTTATTTAACTCATTTATGACCGTGATTTGGTCTTTCAATTTTCCCTTTTCATCAATATGTACAACAGCAATTTCATGTTCACTCAGAACTCGCCCAATAAGCTTAGTGCGATGGCATTCAGTCGGCTTGCTTTCACTACACAAAATAACAATCTTCAAATCTTGATCATTTGCAATTATCAACCGATCAATTCCTTTCAGGAAAAAATCCTTTGATTTCAATATTTCATAATCTACAATACCCTTAGGGGTATAGCATGAAAGATCTTTTGGCATACCGCCAAGAGTATCTCCCATATAGACGTACTTCACCGAGTTTTTTTCAAGAAACAATTTTATCTCATTTTGGTTAAAATCAGGGTTGAATTTAGAATAGGGTTGAGACCGTACATCTATCAAATATTGAATTTCAAACTGCTTCAAAAGCCCAAGGAATTCATCTTGTTTCCTGTGTCCATGGCCAATTGTATATATAGGGTTCTTTTTCATTTAATCGGCAAGTTACTAAAATTTATTTATTTGGTGGATGTGGTTTAAAATGTATTAATGAATGTTTTTAGCCCCACATTTTTCTATTTCTGTTCAATTTCGCTCTCTATGATTTTCAGCTTCTCTCATTTTTTCTCTTGGCTCTTTCTGCCATTCAAGTCAGTTCCAATGATATTTACTGTCCTAAGCTCCTCCATGGCTGCATTTATCAATTATGGCCGAGTAAAACGGACGTCTTCCTTGCTTGACGAATCAAGTATTTCAATTTTCTTAATACTATTCAAGCTGGCCATCAATTTGTTTTTAATTCAGTTTAGTAACTCAACACATTTAGGGGTGGTGGTTAAATTTCTGATTATTATTATATTTGTACGTAAAATTAATATTTCGAATATGAAGAAAATATTTGAGTATACAGCTGACTTTGATAATTATGATTCAGAGGAGCCTTACAATGAAGTTGCCTACCGCATATTAATTAAGCATGATAATTCGCAGAACTTAATTTCGCAGAAGTTTTCATTTTCATTTTTAGATTTGCAAGGTCACTCAATTGATGATTTTGTAGTTAACTCATGGAAAATTCGCAGAATTTATTCCGAAGACTATTTTGGCAGGGCCATTGTTTGTGTAAATGTTGTTGACCCAGTTGGAAGCATTTTGCAGCCCCTTAAGTCAGGTGGTTTTACTTTAAGTTTAGATGAGCGGCAAAACATTAATGAAATAGAAAACAAATTATTTATGCTGCTAAAGCAAGTCAGAAGGTTTTCCTGTTTTATGAATTTGCGGTCCAGGTTGGACTATGTAGACATAGTGTCCTCAGAAGAAGATGGAGTACCCTCTCATAAATTATAATAGGTCGTAAGCTCTTTTATTGGTCAGTATGGTATAATGGTTTCTGAATGTGCAAGAGCCTGTCTTTAGCCTGAATCGGACAGAACTTGCTTTTTGAAATTTCATGAATTTCATTCTTCTCAAGTAATAGTGTCTGAACATCTATCCTCAAATAAAATACTGGCGTCGGAAATTGAGCACTTCGTTTGAAACAAACACTTTATCCGTACCTTTACCCCCAATGAAAATCATCTACCCACTCCCAAACCCCGTTGACGATGAAGTGCGCGAAAAGCTTCTGAAAGTCCTGGAAATCCTTGGATTTCCGGAGTGCTCGGGCTTGGATCTTACGTTGAATCAGTATTACAATTCATTTCATTTTGCAAAGGATGTTATGCTCGATTTTGTAGAGCGGCATTCACGCGATGCGGAAAAACTGAAGAAAAGCTTTGAGATTGTGAGTGAGCTTCTTGAAAAATATCCGTACCAAGGCATTGTGCTGAAATTTGCCGGACATCTGAATTGCTTGTGTGGTGACCGCGAACTCGCATATGAACAGTATCTGAGGCTGATTTATTCGCGGCGTTTACCTGGTGCAATAATGCCAATGGCATTGTTTGATTTTCCGGAAAAAAGCAAAGAACTGAATTATGAAGCTGTGATGGCTAAAATTGCTTTGTCGCGTTTCACTTATGCCGATGAATATTTCAATGCATTTGTTGCTGCGGAACCCAATCACCCGACTATATATCTGCAATGTGCTATTACGATTATTCAGCGGTATAATAAGGGAAAACAGATGGAAGACGCAATGGAGATGCTTGAAAACCATTTGCGGATTTTGCCGGAAGATGAACGCGCATGGCAGTATAAAATCGTTGCGCTGAAAAAACAGCAGGAGTATGACAAGGCTTTGCAAACCGCACAGCAGGCCATAATGAAGTTCGGCAGCAGTAGTGTGTTTCACAACGAAAGAGGCGAAATATTTCTGATCCTTCAAAATATTGACAGCGCCAGAGAGGATCTGAAAACTGCGCTGGAACTTAATCCTGTATATGTCCCGGCCATTGTCAACCGGGGAATATTATACATCAGTGAACAACGTTTCGACGATGCAATGTTTGAATTCAACCGTGCGATAGAAATGAATAAAGAATATGCTACCGCGTGGGAATGCCGTGGCAACCTGCATCGGCTGATGGGCAACGAAGAGGCCTCGCAAGCAGATCTACAGCAGTATCAGATTTTGAAGCTTGGGGATATGATTAAGAAAATTCTTTTGTGATATCAACTATTCACGAGATTAATCGCAATTTGTATATTTACAAAAATTATTTAAGTATCCATGTCATACCAAGGTACATTACACCGCTGGCTGTTGCTGCTGCAGAAAATAGGTGGAGACCGGCATCCGTCGTTCGAAGAAATCAGGTCTTTTCTCCATGACTCCGACTTTGAAATATCGACACGCACGCTGCAGCGCGACATTGAGCAAATAAGAGACGAATTTGGTATTGAGATCGTTTACAACAGAAGCCTGGGTGGCTATTGCGTTGACCATGAACGCTCACCGAATTTTGAATCAGTCATGCGGTTTTTCGAGATCATTGGCACTGCTGACGTGCTGAGTGCGAGTCTCAGGGACAGTAAAGAAGCTTTATCCTATATTGTTTTCGATGCGCAGGGCCGATTGAAAGGGATTGAAAACCTCAAACACATTCTTCAGGCCATCCACAACAGACAGCTGTTGAGCTTTGTTCATGAGAATTTCGGTACCGGTAAAACGCGAAAATTCCAGGTGGCGCCTTACCTTTTGAAAGAATATCAAAACCGCTGGTATCTGGTCGGAATGCCGCATGGAATAAACGAATTCAGAACCTTTGGCATCGACCGGATGGAAAATCTGCAGGTACTGCCCGAAGTCTTCAAACACGACAAGAAGCGCGATCCGCTGGCTGATTTCGAAAACATTGTCGGACTCACTTACAGCAACAGCAAGGTCGAGACAGTGGTAATTTCTCTCGATCCGTTTCAGGGAAAATATTTAAAGACCCTACCCCTGCATCCTTCGCAGCAGATTCTGATTGATGATGATAAAGAGCTTCGAATAAGTCTGCGCATTAAACCCAATTTCGAATTCAAACAGCAGCTGCTCATGATGGGCGACCGCGCGAAGCTACTGGAGCCAGTATGGCTGGTAAAAGACATTAAGAAAACCATTGACGCCATGGCGAAGAAATACAAATAATTTTCCGCTACGACGTGTTTTGGCGGAGAGACAAAATAAATTTACAAACTAAAAAACCCAAAATGAGTAAAATTAAAGACGGAATTATCAACGAAGACAAATTTGGTAAGCTTGGAAACAAAAAGAAACTTCTGTGGGTTCTAAAAGAAGTAAATGATCCAAAAGGAAAAAAGGACTGGGATCTAACTGAATTTTTAAGAGTCAGAGATTCAAAAGAAGGTCTATTTAGTTACGAAAAATGGAAAAACACCTTTGGCCTTTTGTGCAAAGTGTCATGGGGCATTCTTACCACAAATTCCTTTGATGAAATCAATGAATTTGACGACAAGAAACTAACGGACATACTCGACTATATTGCTGTTGCCAATTTGAAAAAATCGCCTGGAATTTCTTATACAGATATGAATCTTTTCAAAAGAGAAATTGAAAAAGAGAATTGTGCAGAAAAAATATTTGATCAGATTAATACCCAAATAAAACCAGAAATAATTATTTGTGGAAATACTTTTCACTTGACAAACGTAGTCAAGGATGAGAATTTTGATTTTGATGATGATTGGACATATGTAGACTCACAAAACAGAATTTGGATAAATTCTTGGCATCCGAATGTAAGAAAAAAGAATTACACACATGAAAAGCACTTCAATGAAGTAATTAATGCATTTAAAAAAGCAGAAATTCAAAAACAAAAAAGTGTACGATAAGTATTTCTTGCCATGTTTAATTTAACAAATCTCAAACCCCTCCTCTCCATCGATGACGCTACTGTCGAATGTCCGGTTGCAGGCTGTACGCACACAGTGGAGCGACAGAAAAACTCATTTAAAAAAGAGCCGCGCTTTCAATGTCCGGAGCACCGGATATTTATTTCTCCTTCGACCTATGAGTATGAAAGAGAAGAAGAGAATCTGCTCTGGGCAGATGATTCGGACATGGAGTTGTTTTCGGCTATCAAGACCGTTAAACGCGAAAGTCGCATTGCACGCGAAAACAGCGAAGATGCAGTTACCTGGAATGTGTTCAGGTATCTGGAACGGCAGAACTTATTGCCGTCATTTCTTAACGACTATTTCAGTACTGCCATAAATACTGCAGAGCTGATTCTCTGGTCATTTTCCAGACTGGAATACTATTCGGCAAACGACCAAAAATACACCGGTTGGTCCGAATTGAATTCAGCCAGACTGGCTTTCGGCGAAACAATTACACGCGGATCAGAGCCGGATATCATTATCAATACAGACAAAGCTTTGATTTTCATTGAGGCGAAAGTAACTTCGGGCAATGACACTTCCGGTTCCGGAGAAAATTATGACAGACACATGAAAGTCCCGAATGGATACACTACCGGTGCCAATGGCTGGTATGATCAGGTGTTCAGGAGCAACTACCAGACGGTCGTTGAAGCTCAGAAATACGAATTGCTTCGTTTCTGGCTACTCGGCACCTGGATGGCCCTGCAAATGAATAAGCCATTTATTCTGGCTAATATTGTGCTTCGCGAAAAAGAAAAGGCCATTGAGACTGAATTCAGCAAGCATATCCAGGCCAATGATACCAGAACATTCAGCAGAATGTGTTGGGAAGATGTCTATGATTTCATCGCTAAATCTGGCGTTTCAAACAGCGACACCGACAAAATGTTTCATTATTTTAAAAACAAGACGCTGGGATATGATAGCAACGGAAATTTAATTAACGCATTTAAAATCTAACCACATGAAGCTAATTAGCCATTACAACGAAGATCTCGAAAAAATTCTAACAGCTGTCTTCGGCTTTGTTGGAATTGCTGCCATTTTCATAAACCTTGACATTAAAGGCTATGGAAACGAAAACTGGCTCGACGCAATCAAAGACATTGCAGGACTTATTGTAGTTTTAGCCGTGTTTTTAGCGGCAATACGAATCAGCCAGAAATCCGAAACGCATTATGAAATGGCTCGAAATGCCCTGCAACAATTACAGGCCAAACACCCACAAATCCTCATGGGACCTCGCTACAACAGAGAAGGATATGATCCTGAAAAGGGAAAAGGACTTGAGTATTTGTTTGTGACAAATGATAACAAAAAATCGACCATGAGGACAAAACTTGTCCCAATGCAACCTTTAGAGGACGGGGACTTGTACATATGTATATCAAAACAAACTCTAGCCGATGCGCTAAACTATGGAAAAGGCACAGTAGAAATTCAAGACCTTACGACAATAAAAGAAGCAGTTAAAAAGGCCGTGAGTTATGCACTTGCAAAATATAAGGGGCATTATGATATTTCAACTGAATCAGTTAGCGACGATGTCGTTATGGCTGTTTCCTTTAAAATAAACAACAAATTCAAAAGGAAATACGCCAAAGCCATTTATGATTGCACCGAAGCCGCAACAATAAAATTGCTGGAATTTAGAAAACCGAAATAGAAATAGTTTAAAAATTCTTCCTCAAACCCGAAATTTCATCGTTCGTCCGAAGGACTAACATGGAATCGTCGGGTTTTCTTATTGCAATGATTCCAGGTCTCCACCTGCAGCGACAAAAGAATGGTGTGGCAAAAAGCTCAACTTCATCATTCTCACCTCCATGTTCCTTGTTCAATATTCAACACCGCCACGCTTTGTCGTAGTGACAACCTAATTTTGTCAGAAAACGACATTATTATGATCAACAAATCAAACATCAGCGCACGTCGCAGACAGATTGAAGAAGCCTGCGCAAAACTAAAAAATGAGTTTTTCGGAATCGACTCCGTGATAGATTCGCTGTGCCGTAACATCGAATCATGGGTGCTATTCCCCGACATGCAGGAACGCCCGCTTATAATAAACCTTTGGGGAATGACCGGCGTGGGCAAAACTGCTCTGGTGAAAAGGCTGGCCGAGCTTCTTAATCTGGACGATCTGCTGTACCGTTTCGACATGGGTGACTCATCAAGCAGCTGGTCAGTGCGTCGAACGCTTTGCGACGTTCTTTCGAAAGACAACGAGAAAAAGCTGATGATCATATTTGATGAGTTTCAAAATGCCAGCACAATTGACAGCAAAGGGGAATCCGTTGAAAAGCCTCTCACGAGGCTGGTTTGGGAGCTTTTGGATAGTGGCACTTTCAACGATTTCAGGTCAGGGTTCTATACGTTTGATAAAATCCAGAAACTCAAACTGATTTTGGAATCACTGCTGAGAAAAGGCGTTACTGTCAAAAATGGCGTTGTGACCGGCGGCAAGATGCTGTTTCTCGATTATCTGAATATAAAAGGCTCCGAAGAAATTTTATGCAATGGAAAATGGATACCCCGAAAAGAATCTAAGGGCTATCTTCAATTTGTTCAGAGTGAATATATCGACAGCATCATTGAAGCGGCCTGGCCCCGGTTCAAAACCGAATATGACCTCCGGTCATTCATTCTCACATTAAATGGAAAAGAAACACTTCAATTTATCAGCGAAATCTATTCAATGATTCTTACACCCATTACCTACGATTGCAGAAAAAGTGTTGTTTTCGTTATTGGAAACCTTGACAGAGCTTACTCTATGAGTGGCAACTACAATCCAGACATGAGTGCCGATGATTTTCATGCTGAATCACTCAGAATAAACAGATCTGATATTAAAAAGGTACTGAGCGAGTCGTTCCGGCATGAGCAGATTGCAAGACTTGGCAATATCCACCTTATCTACCCTTCGCTTAGCGGAGAAGCTTTCAGACAAATTATCCAGGGCGCGTTAAATACAATCAGTACCCGATATCTGGAGAAGCATGGAATATTATTCGAATTCAGCCAAAGTATGCGAGACATGGTCTACGCTGAAGGGGTTACGCCTTCGCTTGGAGTCAGGCCCATCCAGTCAACAATCAATCAACTGATTGTGTCCAACTTAGGATTGGTCATCAACGAAATGTCGAAATTCAGGAAACCCTGTAATAAAGCAGTTTTCGAAGCTTTTGAAGACAGCGTTTCAGTTAGTCTAATGAAAGATCATGAGATTCTCGGTTCAATGAAATATCCAATTGATCTTGAAATGTCGAAGCTCCGGGCAATACGCGACGACGACCGGCAGGCCATAGTCGCCATACACGAAGCCGGACATGCCGTTATTGATATTGTTCTGCTGAACTACATTCCTGATCGGGTTTTTTCGCGCAGCGCCTCTGCGGATTTGAGCGGATTTGTCGACATTCACCAGTTTCGCGAATACCATTCTGCGAAAACGCTTAAAAAAGACATGATTGCTTTGTTTGGTGGAATGGCCGCAGAAGAAATCATTTTCGGCCATGAGCATGTGACTTCAGGCTCAAGATCCGATATCGAAAGAGCCTCCCGATTAGCAGCTCTCCTCATCCGAAATTGTGGCATGGGATCATTTCCGGGCGCTGTTAATCTCCCCACCCCTTTTCTAAATGACAGTTACCTCGACCTGGATGGCAAGTTGAATGATGAAGTAAAAAATCTGTTGCAGGATTCATTTTCAAAATCATTGAAAATACTGAACGAAAATATTCCGCTATTGCTTGCACTGGCCACACATCTGACCGAAAATTCATGCATCGACAAAAAGCAGATCCTTCAATTGCTGAGTTCGCAATTCCCGCAGTTGGCCGCTAATAGTGCACAATCATCTTTTTCCTACCGCGATCATCTCCGCCGAAAATGCGCTGCCGGAGCCAATCCCCAACCCCACTCCTCATTTGACGAGATGCCGAAACTCGTGATGAATATGGATGATGCCAATCTGAAAAAATAACTAAATGTTCTAATTTTTACTAAATTGCAAGAAAATATAACTATGAACACATTTGAAGAAAAGTATCTGAACAAAATCCATGATTTATTTGAAAAGTATAAAGGGAAAATGGAAGACCCGAAGTTGAATGAAATTCTTGAACGAAATTATGTCTGGTCAGAATTTGATTCATCTGCTAAAATACTGATCTGCGGAATAAATCCGTCTTATCGGAAAAATGATAAAATTGAACCATACCCGTTTAATTTTTATAAAGTTTGTAAAACCGACTCCTATTACAAAACAAGGTACGATCTATTGCCAAAATCACATGCTCATAAAGCAACATATATTGACATGCTGGTTCAGCGTCATTCCAACCAAAATGATCTGCTGAAATTTTGTTCAATTGATGCTGGAAAATATTTTATTGCGCAACAGCTAGAAATAACACAAGAAGTTATTGAGCAAATACAACCAACCTTGATTTTAGTTTTCAATCGTTTTGCATCCAATTTCTGGGGTTTGCATCCCAAAAAGCAAGCTGACGGTGAATTTACAAACATCTGGCTTGGTTATACATTTGAAGACAACAATGACGGATCATACACCATTAAAAAGGAAATGCAAAAAAAAACTATCGGAAATAAAAAAGAAACAAGCCTTGCTGGTGCAAAGATTTATTTCTCCAAACATATTGGTTGGAGAATTAGTAAAGATGAATACTTTAGAATTTCAGAGAATGTTAGCTCTCTAATAAAGAAATACTGTCATGAGTAACAATTACAAAACTGAGTCTTTTCCTTCGATGTCTGGCATAGAAGAAATGTTGTTTCATTTCGTAAAAAAAATTAAACAGCAATTTACCAATCCGGAACAGCACAAGTCAGTAAACTATTTGTTTGATAAACGCGAAAACAACACTAAAAAAATTAAAGAACTATTACTTAACTGCGGTGCAACTGAAAATCAAGACAAGAAATACTCCGGATTGTATGTGTTTTCTGAAATTGTTCATGAGGAAAGACTCTTTCTATATACTGGAATTTCAAGGAACTTAATTCAAAGAATAAAACAGCACGTTATGGCCGGCGACAGATATACAGCCACCTGGGCATTTGCAATGCTTAAAAACGACAAAGACAATAAATTGCATGCTGTCTTGAACAAGAAAAACAAAGAGCCTATTGACAAATTTGGATTTACAAGTAAAGAAAATCTGAATAAGGAAATCTGTGAGGAAATTTCAACTATTCAAAAAGAGAAAATTAGTAAATGTGATATTACATTTATTACGGAAAATGACAACTTCCTTCTTCATATTGCCGAAGTCTTTGTTTCATGTGAGCTACGCAGTTATTGGAATTCATTTGAAACTCATTGATTTCAGTTGGGATTGTTCAACAGCAATTTGTTTTAATTCTGAATTCAATTTGCAAATGCAACTTCGGGGGTTTGTTGGTCCTTTTGTGGCAAAATCAATTCTCCAACATCGGCAGAATCTCTCCCATCCGTTTTGCAGTCAGAATTTTCGGATGTGAAACCGGCTCTGTGTCTGCTTCGTGCTGCCAGGTGACTGAATACGGAATATGTATGGCGGTGCCTCCAATGGCTACAACCGGCAACACGTCTGATTTCAGAGAGTTGCCAATCATCAGGAATTCTTCTGGCTTTACATTCAGTTTCACCAACAACTTCTGGTAATCTACTTCGGCTTTGTCGCTCATGATTTCAATGTGATGAAACATTTTTTCAATACCTGATTTTGAAAGCTTTCGCTGCTGATCGAGCAAATCACCTTTGGTGGCAATCACCATAGTATACCGGGAGTGTAAATCCGATAGCACTGTGCGAACATCTCCAAGCAATTCAACGGGCTTGTCCAGCAATGCTTTCCCCAATGAAATAATGCCGGAAACAATATTTCCACCCGCCTTGCCGTCGCTCAAATGCATTGCTGTTTCAATCATCGACAAAGTGAATCCCTTTGCCCCAAAGCCATACAAACCTATATTCTGTTTTTCAGTTTGCAATAAAACCTCTGAAACCCGCTCCGGCGAGGCATATTCATGCATCATTGCGCAAAACAATTTTTCCGTTTCCTGATAATACGGTTCGTTCACCCATAGCGTATCATCTGCATCAAAAGCAATTACACTTATCTTTTTCATTCTACACTTTCTTTTTTATTGACTTGCTAAATTCATTTTCGCCAATTCCGGCCGGATTGATTTCGGGCTCCGGATCATCACTGTCCCCATCAGGTGTATATTTCAAGAGCGCTACTCCATCAGGAAGGGTTTCATCTGAAATCAGAAACAAGGCTTCGTCTTCGTCGAAATGTGAACCCAGGGCATACACTGTTTGATGATCCGAGGCCGGGAAATCCATTTTTATAGCGGTATCCAGATCTACTTTTCCGTCAATCTCATCAAATCCAAGACGGTAGTTATCCTCCATTAAAAACGAGTTCTGCAGCAATTTCATAAACCGAAAGTTTCCATGAACGGAATTGGCTTTGAAAGGTTTGTTTGCCTCGTAGAAATCAACTTCCCACTCACCAATAAGCAATACAAATGGAGTCCGCGTTTCTATATTAACGCCGTCGGGTTGGTAATCTTTCAACTCAAAATGATAAATCTTTTCAACCATTTCAAAAATGATTTTACTCAAAGTTAGGGATTATTTGATTATCAAAAGCCATGATCATTTTGGCTCGTGTTTATTTATTGAATAGGTATTTATTGGTAACCGACCTCGAATCCCACAAATGCATAATTGACGAACAGGGTATTAAAATTATTGGTGTTTAATAGTAGAAGAGTTTTTAATACAACCCTCTACACATTACCACTCCCCGCATTCAACCTCTCATACACCTTCTTCAGCATGTAGGTCTGGACTATATCGCGGAAGTCGGAATCGTCCATCATTTTGCTGAAAATGTCCTGATTCTGTTCCATGCGCGAAATGAGCTTGTCCATAAACAGGTCGTTGAACCCGAAACTAAAATTCTCCATTGTGTTGTTTTTTGCCTGAAGGGATAACTTTTCATCATCGACGAGCTCTTGCTCTATCTGGTCAAAAAACAGCTTGTCGGCTGCGTTGAATTCAGTCTGGAAGCGCTTATTCAATATCTCAATGATTTCAGACAACGCGGCTTTTTCTTCGTTCGAAAGCCGGATGCCGGAATCGGTTGCTGGTTCCAGTTTGTATTCTGGCAGTGGCTCAAGCGCAATTGTATTTTCTGATATTTTCTGTAACCGATAATACTCAAGAGATACTTCGTCGCCAAGTCTGAAACGGTCATTCTGATTGGTACGCGGGAGTTTTTTCAACAGAAAACGAACATACGTAAATAACTTTTCAAGCTCCACATCGGAGAAAGGCATGATCTGCGAAAGGAATGAATATGCCCGATAGAAGGCCTGCAGCGTGTTTTTGTAGTCTTCCTGTGTGAGTTCTGTTCCGATAACATCGTCTTCGGCACATGCTTTCGCAAGCTTTTTAAAACGTTCAACAGCGGGATCGATATAAGCATTTAGTTTGCTCTGCTCTGATACATTCAGGTTCTTTGATGATTTGAAAAACACAGTACAGAAATTTTCAACCTCAGAATTCCAGATTATACCGGGCTTCTCTATTTCTGCTTTAAGATCATACAGCCTGTTTGGATCGGAGTTTTCAGTGATGGTGGTGAGTTCGTAATACGGCTGAAATGAATTCAGTATATCATCGGTTTCATTGGTGAAATCAAGAATAAAAGTGTCTTCTTTGCCAGGGTGCATGCGGTTGAGACGCGAAAGGGTCTGCACTGCTTTTACCCCTGACAACTTTTTGTCAACATACATAGTGTGCAGCAATGGCTGATCAAAACCTGTCTGGTACTTGTCTGCAACAAGCAATAAATTATATTCGTCCGTTGCAAATTTTTTCGGAAGTTCTTTTTCGCCGAAACCGTTGAAATCGGATTCTGATACACCATCAGGGAATTCATCGCACAACACTTTGCCTGAAAATGCAACCAACGTGCGAATATCAGTGTATCCCTTTTCTTTGATATAGTGATCAAATTCTTCTTTGTACCGGACTGCATGCAGGCGCGAGCTTGTTACAACCATTGCTTTTGCTTTTCCGCCAATTTTCTTTGAAGAAATCTGCCTGAAGTGCTCAACCATGACTTCTGTTTTTTGTGCAAGGTTGTGCGGATGCAGCGACAGGAAGCGGGCAATGGCGCGTGCAGCTTGTTTTTTATTTACTTTGGGATCGTCTTCTATTTGTTTTGATAGTTTGAAATAGGCTTTGTAGGTGGTGTAATTTTTCAGCACATCCAGAATAAAACCTTCTTCGATGGCCTGACGCATTGAATAAACGTGAAACGGGCGCGGGAGGCCGTCGGAGCCTTTGGTGCCAAATACTTCTACCGTTTTTGATTTTGGTGTAGCCGTAAATGCAAAGAAACTCAGATTGTCCTGTTTGCCGCGTGCCTGCATTGATTTGCGGATTTCGTCTTCGGCATCATCATCTATTCCCGTTTCTTTTTCTTCGGCTACAGCTTCTTCAAGCGTTTTGGCAGCCAGTACTTCTTTCATTTTCTTAGTGGCTTCACCGCCTTGTGAAGAATGGGCTTCATCAACAATAACAGCGTATTTCCGTGTTGGGAGTTCTGATACTTTGCCAAGTATAAAGGGAAATTTCTGAAGTGTTGTAATGATTATATTTTTCCCGGCGGCCAGTGCTTCGGCAAGCTGATTGGAATCTTCGTCGACTTTCTGCAGTACGCCTTCTTTATGCTCAAACTGATAGATTGTATTTTGAAGCTGGCTGTCGAGAACCCGACGGTCGGTAATGACAACAACGGAATCAAACACTCTGTTGTCGGATGCATCGTGCAGACTCGACAAGCGATAGCTGAGCCAGGCGATTGAATTTGATTTTCCACTACCGGCCGAATGCTGAATGAGGTAATTTTTTCCGGCTCCGGATTCTTTGGCGTCTTTGGTGAGCATGCGTACCACCTGCATTTGGTGAAAGCGCGGAAAAATAATGGATTCTTTTTTCTTAATAACGCCATCCAGCTTGTATTCCTCAATTCTGAGGTGAAGAAATTTTCCGATGATATCGAGAATGCTATCTTTTGCCCAGACATATTCCCACAGGTACGAAGTTCTGTAGCCATTTGGATTTGCCGGATTGCCTGCGCCGTTGTTGTTTCCCATATTGAATGGAAGATAGCGTGTTTCTTTTCCGGCCAGTTTAGTGGTCATGAAACATTCATCGGTGTCAACGGCAAAGTGCACCAATGCCCGCTTTTTAAACTGAAATATGGGTTCGGCCGGCTCCCGGTCATACACATATTGTTTTTGTGCATTGGCAACGGTTTGCCCTGAAAACTGATTTTTCAATTCGATGGTAGCTATTGGCAGGCCATTGAGTGCAAGCACCATATCAAGCGAGTTCCGGCCATTGCGCTCATAAAAAAGCTGGCGGGTGACTGATAGTTTATTGAGGTTGTATAATGTTTCTGCATCGGGGTTGAGTGAGCTTTCTGGCATGAAATAAGCCATGTTGAATTTCACACCATAATCGGTGAAACCGTTCCGGATTACATCTAAAATGCCCCGAAGGTCAATTTCTTTCATAAGGCGGGCCACCACTTTTTGTTCGGCTTCGCCTTTATGTGTGGCCGTGATTTTCTCCCAGGCCTTGGGTTGTGATTCTTTCAAAAAGTCGGTAATGTACTTGGGGAATAAACCTTTCTGTGTATCAAAATCGTCCGAATGACCTTTGATATAGCCACCTTTGCTGAGCAGCGATTCTTCGATAACTGCTTCAAAGGTTTGTTCTGTGTGAATTCCGTTTGCCATTACTGTCTTCTTTTATTATCTCATTTTGAGTCTATCCGTCTAAAAGTGCGTCTAAGGTTGCGTCTAAAAATGTTGATTTATGACGTAGTATTGCATTGAATATCAACACTTAATAACCTCATGGCGTCTAAAATAGCGTCTAAAGCACGTCTAAAAACATGTCTAAGAGTATGTCTAAAAACAGTTACTTCTTTAGTATCCATTTCTGCTCTTCGTTTAGTGTTAAAAGGTCCTTGCGTTTCATATCCTGCAGCAGGTTTTTCACTTTGTCTTTCTTTTGTTTTTCAGTTAGTCCGGCAGGCAGCTTCTCAATAATAAGCGCTTCTATGTCGGCCCGGGCAGCTGCATGAAATTTCCGGATGTATTCAATAATCATATCTTTATAATACTGATCATCGAAGCCCTTGTTTTTAATATAAGATGCTTTATCACCGGTAACTTTTGCAACATGAGAAGACACATACAGGTTGTTTTTCCGGCCTTCAATCAAACGTTGTTTTCTGAGGTCAGACGCTTCTGTATCAGTAATGGGCTGATGTTTCTGAACCCGGTCAAGCAATACAACAGTCTTCAAATCAAGATCAGTGTTTTTAATCAGCAATCGCGTGTAATTGATATCCCAAACCCGGCCAAGAACACGTACTGCAACCTTTTCGGGGTTCGACAGATCATAGTCGGGCATTGGGAAAAATCTTTTTCGTTGAGTGTTAAACATACGTTTGATGCCACTACCAATGGTATCTATCATATTGAGGTTTACCATTGCTTCAGCCAGAAAAGCATTGCGGTAAAACTCCTGTGGAGCATCCTGTTCAATTACTATTTCAACGGATTCAGGTATAAAATGACCTACATTCGTAAAAACCAGTTCATCCGTTTTTTCAACAACAGTAATTCTGCTACGCATGCTGTAATCCTGATGCGCAATGCAATTGTGAAGGGCTTCTCTGATTACATATGAATCATACTGTGGTATTTCTGTTGGAAACAGCGTGCTGTCAGGGAGGTATCTGTAGGTCAGATTCCTAATGCGGGCCAATACTTTTTGCGTACTGAGAATGAAAGGCGTTCCGAAATGTTCATAATCCAATTCGGTGTTGTTGTCATCTTTCAGAATCCAACTGATTTTTGCAATTGCGGGTTGCAGAAAATGTGAGGATTCCTCGTTTCCAAGCAATAAAACGGCGGTATTTGTAATTGCTCCTTTTATGGTGACTTTGGCCTTATTCAGAAAAGTAACATCGTCCCATTGATCACATTCAGCAGCTCTGTTTTGATTTTTTGTTTTGTATTCTTCGCGGGCTTTCTTTATGGCCAGCGGGTCCAGGTCATCAATGGTTGCTACTGGAATGATGGCTGCTGACCAGTCTTCGGCATAACCCGCCGGTTCTTTCAGAATGGCATCTCTACGCTCTTTCCTCATTTCTACCAGACTGTCTTCAATTCTCTGCCAGGCCTTTGAATGGGCTATAACCGGCTGGCGGGGCAGGTGCTTCGGAATATGAATAATCCAAATCGTTTTATTTGAATCGCTGGTTGTAAAATCTTCGGCGTGCAAACCTTCCGAAGAAAGACTTGCGCATTTTTCCAGTATTCTGAGTTTGATTTTTTGAGTAGTGTGGTTGTTGAAATCGCGAATGCCTTTAATCTCGCAGGTGTTGTCTTCAACACCAATAACCAGTGCGCCACCTTCCATGTTGGCTATGGCCGAAACGTAAGAAATTATATCATCGCCTGCCGATCCTGAAAAGGAGTTCTTCAATGACCCGAATTCTTTCCATTCGCAGGCTTCGTTTTCCTTCGGATATTTTTCTTTTAAAAATTGCTTCAGTTCCTGCTCATTCATGGCGTGCAATTTAGTTTATTATTTCATCTCTCACATCCACTTTCCCGGTTACTACCTCGCTTATTAGGGCAGTGCGGTATTCTTTTAAGAGATCGATTTGCATCGACACTCTTGAACTCATGGAATCTAAATTTGAGCAATGTCGTTCAATAAATGAAACTATTTGTTGGAGCTCATTATCATCCATAGTAGGGATGTTGAAATTCGCAATATCCTCCATTGAAATATTCGGTTGTGCTGCTTGATTGGATTGCAATTTAATAATTTCTCTTATGTAATTTGATTGCAACCACAGCCACAAAAACATTGAACGAGAGGTGTCCTTTAGGCGGATAAAACAAACAGCTTGATTAGTATTTGCCGGCAAAAAAGACTTTGGCAAAATCGCCACTTTCCCAATTGTAGCACCAGCAATGACAAATAGCACGTCATTTTCACACAGATTAGATCTCTTTAGTAATTCATTAGTTTCCTCATCAATAAAAAAGGAAGGATGATCCCGAATTATATTTTCAAAGATGTTCTCTGCTTTTATAAATTTAATTACACCTTCTTCAATGAGGTCTTTACCAATTGTTGATGGGGTAGTTCCTTTTGAAATAATTGAAGACAGGTGTTTTAGTTTTGACATTTCCCAATGCGCCGGAACCTCGCCAATCCATTCGATTCCTGAATCTTTCATGGGTACATCGGGGTTGAGGCCTTTTGTTACTGCCTGATTGATGAGCGCGGTGCGTTCTTCGTTAAGCAATTCAATCAGCTTTTCCTTTTTGCTTATGAGGGCGTCGATCTGTGCGGTTTTGTGGTCGAGGTAGTTGGCGATGGCTGTTTGCTCTTGGATTGAGGGACAACAAAACTTGAACTCATTGAATACATTTTGATATAAATGCTGAATTGTCGAGCCTGATTGATTATATCTATAGAAAGAAATAAACACATCTGAAACGAGCATCCAATAAAGAAATTCTGAAATGTAATGATTGGATACCGGCCTTGTAACAAAGATCCCACTATTTAAAGTAGCAATCTTGGGAATTTTATTTACAACTGCAACTTTACCGATAGTACCGTCTTTTGTTATCAATAAGTCTTTTTCTCTTAATTGAATATAGGGATCCTCATCATATCTAGATTTTGTGATTTGGTAACATGTATCCCAATTAATACTTCCATTTATAAAATCAGTGCCTGTAACTACAAGACTTTCTCCTTCTTCAATAAATTCATTTGTTGTCAAGCCTTGCCAACCAATTCTTCCTTTAACATACGTTGTATGCTTTATTTTCTCTAGAGTCCATCGTTTCGGAATCTCTCCAATCCAATCAATGCCAGAATCCTTATATGAATCGTATTTTTTCATATCAGTTCAGCACTTCATTCATCAAACCATCGGTTTCCTGTTCAAGCTCAAGAATATCAGCCCGAATTTCTTCGAGCGAGCGTAGCGGCTTATACTTGTAGAAGTATTTGGTGAAATTGATTTCGTATCCGATGTTGGTTTTGCTTTCGTCAATCCATGCATCGGGCACATGAGGCAGAACCTCACGTTTGAAGTATTCCTGTATGTCTTCTTTGAGAGGAATGCTTTCGGTATCGCGCAGGCTGCTGTCGGCTTTTGGTTTGCCGTTTTTATCTTTCACAATTTCGCCTTTGCTATTGCGCTCCGGTCGCTCTACGGTCACTTTTGAATAACCAAATTCTTTATTGTCGAATATCTTGCAGTATTCGCTTTCCTTGAATTCACCGTATAATCTTGTTATTTCGGTGATATGTTCGTCGCTGAGCTCGTTGCGTTTGTCTCCTAACGACTTGCTCATTTTTTTGAAGAAATCGACAGCATTAATGAGTTGAACCTTGCCTTTTCTTGCTTTCGGTTTTTTGTTGGTAATGATCCAGTTGTAGGTGCTTATACCGGTGTTGTAAAACAATTGATTGGGCAGGGCTATAATGGCTTCGAGCATATCGTTTTCGATGATCCACTGGCGTATGCTGCTTTCGTTTTTCTTTGAACTTGGCGAGCCGGAAAATAAAGGCGAACCATTGAAAACAATGGCCAGGCGCGAGCCATCGGGTTTCATTTTACTCATCAGGTGCATCAGAAACAGAAACGAACCGTCGGTCATGGCGGGCAAACCGGCTCCGAACCTGCCACCGTGTCCCAGCTGTTCATGTTCGTCTTTCACTTTCTTTGCATACTTTTCCCATTTCACGCCAAACGGCGGATTGGTGATGAGGTAATCGAATTTCAGGTTGCTCAGATGATCTTCGGAAATACTATTGCCTTTTTTAATATTGCTGGCGTTCTGGCCTTTGATGAGCATATCTGATTTGCAGATAGCATACGACTCAGGGTTGAGCTCCTGTCCGAACATTTCAAGGCGGGCATCGGGATTGAGGTCGTGCAGATACTCTTCGGCAACAGACAACATTCCACCGGTGCCGGCGCAGCAGTCGTAAATGGTTTTAGTGATGCCCTTTTTGGTAAGTACATCGCGGTCGTTGAGAAAAAGAATGTTTACCATCAGGCGGATTACTTCTCTGGGCGTGAAATGTTCTCCGGCGGTTTCATTCGATATTTCTGAAAATTTACGTATCAATTCTTCGAACATGTATCCCATTTCGATATTGCTGATGCGGCCGGGATGCAGATCGACTTCCTGAAAACGCTTGAGGACAATGAACAGTAGATTGGCTTCATCCAGTTTCACAATCTGATTTTCGAATTCAAATTGTTCGACAATTTCCCGGGCTTCGGCCGAAAAACCATTGATGTAGTTTCGAAGATTGGCTGCAATATTGGCCGGATCGGCAACGAGCTTATTGAAATCGAATTTGCTGCGGTTGTGAAAATTATATCCGGCAGTTTTGTTGAGAATCGGATCAAGGTTTTCAATTTTCATTGATTTTGTCTGCGCAAATTTCTCCAGTACCTTTTCTTTCGATTTTTCCAGCACACAATCAAGTCGTCTGAGCACAGTGAGTGGTAGTATTACTTTTCCGTAGTCGCTTTGTTTGTATTCTCCGCGCAGCAGGTCGGCGATTGACCAGATAAAGTTCGCGGATTCTTTTACATTCTTCATGTTTATGTCATCGTTTTAGCTCTCAAATGTAGAAAAAAATAATAAGAGAGTGTAAAAAAGCCCGTGCAAAACAGCCTCTGCGTTGCCCTGAATTTTATCAGTTGTGTCCGAAATGACACACTTTTTTGAACACTCCCGAAGATCAATAAGCACTTCTTCAATTGTGTTTTAGAAAAATCCAACTTTTCTTCCGAAAAAACAATTTGATGAAAAATATTTCTGAATTCGCGAACAATTCGCCATAATTTCTATCGAATCATTTTGGAATCGTGCTAAGATCGCCACAAAACATTCAATTTTAAAACAATTTTCGCCTGAAAATTTTTAGAATTACTCAAATTCACCTGAAAATTACTTGAACATTACCAGGAATTACCCGAATTTACCCGGAATCGCCTGAAAATCGCCCGAATTTACCCGAAATCGTCCGAAATCGTCCGAAATTGCCCGGATTTCGACCATTTTCGCCCGAAATCGTCCAAAAACGTCTGGAATTGTCCGAATTTCGCCCAAAAACAGACCACTTTTGAACCAAAAATGATCCTAAAATGGATTTATTTCCGGATCATTTGGACATTTCTAAGGGGATTTTTAGTTTTTTAGTACACACTGTTTCCAAATACTACTTTCTTAAAAAAACAGTGAGATTTCGTATTTTATCAATCATCAAATCAATAGTCTGCTTTCGCAATTCTTTTTTTATAAGATTGAGAGTTCCTTCATGCTGAAAAATGGACAGTTCGATTTGCTCGTTCTCAGGTTTTTCATTAAAAAACATCTCCAATTATACATTCTTTTCCCGAAGAAACTAAACAAAAGACAAATGTGTAAACCATGTGTAAACCGCTTGAATTTAAAGGCCAAAATTATGGCCAAAAGCCCATAAAAAAAGGCCCCAAACACAAGGTCTGAAGCCGTTTTACATTTTCGTGAGTCTTGGCAGGTTCGAACTGCCGACCTCTTGCCTGTCAAGCAAGCGCTCTAAACCAGCTGAGCTAAAGACTCGTTTTTACTGGTGGGCTGTACTGGATTCGAACCAGTGACCTCATGCGTGTGAAGCATGCGCTCTGAACCGACTGAGCTAACAACCCCCTTTTGTAAGGGGAGGCAAAGATAATAAATTTTTGAATCATTGAATCCACCGGACGGATGTTATCAGGACCAACGCATTTAAACATACCAAAAACCTCCTGAATCCTAGTTTATTCGCTCATTAAATCACTTTTGCAAGGTGCTCATGAGCTCGCACCGCTGGTGCTCGGTTCACAGAGGAACTCAGAGTGTTTCACAGAGTGGAATTTAATCCGCTGCGGCGGATCGGAGGATAAAAAGCAAAAGCCGATTGGAAAGGACACAACGTAGTTGTGTTAATCAATTACAGCAAAATGAATTCTGAAAGCGCGCTTTCAAATTAACTTTGCTGTAATTGATATCGGCTTTTGCCTGAATAAATCTACTCTGTGCGCCTCTGTGTGTACTCCTGAAAACTCTGTGTTACAGAAGTTACATAGGCGTAAATTGCACGCTTATAGTCGGCATTGGATGCATTAACCAGAAGTGTTCTCAGGCATTTTAATACTTCAACCCTGCGGATGAGATTTTTGAACTGGCGAAGCCATAAAAAACCGGAGCTCTCATGCGAAGAACTCCGGTTGTTGTAGAAAAAATACAATTAGAAAAAAACTATGCTTTTGCGATTTTTTTGATTTTATGCCTGATTTGCGCGCGTTTTAGTTTCACTTTCATTGAATAGTGAATCAGGTACATGGCTGGCACAAAAATCAGTGTGAGCAAAGTGGCGAATGAAAGTCCGAACACGATGGTCCAGGAGAGAGGTCCCCAGAACATTACGTTGTCGCCGCCGAAGTAAATCTGCGGATTCCACGAAGTAAGCAGGGTTTCAAAATTGATGTTCATGCCCAGGGCAAGCGGAATCAAACCAAGAATAGTAGCCGTTGCAGTAAGTATAACAGGCGTAAGACGTGTCGAAGCAGCCCTTGCTATAGCCACGCGCGGACGGAGTCCTTCGGCAAGAAGCTTGTCGGAGAATTCCACAATCAGAATTCCGTTCCTCACAACAATCCCTCCCAGCGCAACCACGCCGATACCAGTCATAATAATGGATACCGGCATATTGAATATGACAATTCCGAGCAGTACACCAATGAGCGATAAAACAATTTCGCTTAGAATAATCAGCGTTTTTCCGATGCTGTTGAATTGCGAAATAAGAATAAAGAAAATCAGACCGATTGAAATAACCAACGCTTTGGATAAAAAGCTCATGCTTTCCTGCTGGTTTTCCTGTTCGCCGGTGAAATTGAATGTTGTTCCTGGCGAAAAACTAAAATCGCGTGAGGCAGACTGAATCTGCTTAATGATTTCGTTGGCATTGTAGCCACTCACAACTTCGGACGACAACGTGATGGCCCTCTTGTTGTCCACGCGGCGAATACCGCCGTAAGAGCTCGTGTATTTCACATTTACGAGCGAAGAAATGGGAACATCTTTCACCCTGCCAGTTGCAATATCGCGAAAAGTGATGTTCATATTCAGAATGTTTTCCAGATTGTCGCGGTACTCTTCACTATATCGCAGCATGATCGGATATTCATCTTCGAACTCTTTGAATTTCGACACTTCTTTTCCGTAGATTGATGTGCGCATAGCAAGACCGATGGTATAAGTGTTCACTCCTTCGGCATTGGCCTTGGCACGGTCGAGTTCTATTACAATTTCCGGCTTGGCTTCCTGAAGGTCGGACTTTAATTCCTGAATGCCTTCAATTCCCGAAGCATTGATGAAATCGGAAAATCGTTTTGAATCTTCAATCAGCAGATCGATGTCTTCGGAATACAACTCAATGTTGATGGGCTTTCCGGTAGGAGGACCCATGCGGTTTTTCTCAACAGTAATCACAGCTCCTGCAATATCATTGAGCGAGTCTCTGATCTGGTTCATATACGGAGTGGTGCTTGTCGTGCGGAATTTGCTTTCGATAAAATTGACGGACACCATGGCTTTCTCTGGTGTGATGGAGCGGTCAAAGCTATTCGGATCAGCGCCCAGAGCCACTTTTGTAATTATAGATTCAACATTGGGATTGTCTTTTCCAACAATTCCTGAAACCCGATGTTCAACAATTTTCGCAACACTGTCAGTCACCAGCACTTCGGTTCCCGGAGGCATTTTCACCAACACGTTAATCTGACTTGGATCATTGTCGGGGAAGAAAACAACTTCGGGTTTTGCCACAGCTGTTATCACCATTGTAATGATAAACAGACTAAGCGTGCCCCACATGATTTTTTGCGGGTTGCGGCCTTTCAGCACCTGAGCGATGAGTCTTTCGTATCGCTTCACAATGCGTGGCCACAAGTTGTGCTGAAATTTGTATACCCAGTGTGCCGTAACAAATTTGTGGAAAACAACGATGATAAACATAATGATAAGGAAGTTTCCTATCGCCGGAATATGTGCAATATGGAAAAGCACGGCAGGAATCAGAAACCATGAAGCTGAACGCAGAACCGATTTCCAACCCGGAGATACAGGAATCTTATGCTCATCTTTTTTCATGAAATTCACTGCAAAAACGGGATTAATAATGTAGGCAACAGCCAGTGATGCAAACAGCGCAATGATAATGGTCACTGGCATGTAATGCATGAATTGTCCGACGATGCCGGGCCAGAAAGCCAGCGGGAAAAAAGGAGCCAGCGTGGTGAGTGTTCCGCTCAGGATGGGATAGAACACTTCGCCCGCAGCATATTTTGCAGCCTTTTTAATATCCGGAACCGTCTTGTGCATCCGGTAAGTATTCTCCACCACCACAATGGCATCATCAACAATAATCCCGAGTGCGAAAATAAAGGCGAACATCACCATCATATTCATGGTAAAATCGAGTCCTGGCAAAATGATGTACGAAACCATCATTGAAAGAGGCACCGCTGCAGCCACAAAAATGGCATTGCTGACACCCATGAAAAACATAAGTACCAGTGTAACTAAAATAAACCCAAAAATAATAGTATTGTTAAGCTCTTCCAGTGTATTGCGTGTATGTCGGCTCTGGTCGCCGGTTTTATCAATTTTGAGATCGTCGGGCAAGGAGCTTACTTTCAGATCGGTCAAGATTTCATCAATCTGATCATTCGCATCCAGAAGGTTTTCGCCGGTTTTTTTAATCACGTTCAGCAGAACCACATTTTTACCGTTGAATCGCGCATAGCTCTCCTGTTCTTCGAATCCATCTTTTATTTCGGCAATGTCTTTCAGATAAACACCGCCACCGGTGGGTGTGTGAAGCACAATTGAATAAAGATCAGAAATCTGAAGAAATTGTCCTTTTACCGAGATGGAGCTGTTTACACCGTTGTTGGTGATGGAACCCGCTGAAATAATGGCATTTTCACCAGCAATTCCGCGCTCGATGTCGGTGAAAGTGAGACCTGCTGCTTTCATTTTATTGAGATCGACATTGATTTGAATTTCTCTGTCAAGCGCCCCAATGATATCTACTCTGGTGATTTCGGAAAGCGATTCAATACGATCCTGAATCAGCTCTGCATAATTTTTCAGTGCCTGATTCGAATAATCGCCTGAAATGTTTATGGTCACAATTGGGATTTCGCTCAGGTCAATTTCCCTTACTTCAGGATCGGCCAGAAGGTCGGTCGGCAGATCTGATTTTGCTTTATCAACGGCATCTTTAACCTTATCCTTTGCTTCCGAAACATCAACATCGGTATCGAATTCCACAACGACGCTGGAAAAGTCCTGCACCGAATTGCTCGATACTTTTTTTACTCCGTTGATGCTTTTAATTTGTTTTTCGAGCGGTCGCGTCACAAGGTTTTCAATGTCTTTCGGCGATGTGCCGGGATAAACAGTGGCCACCATAATGGTTGGAATAACCACCTCGGGCATTTGTTCTTTCGGAATGGAGCGATAGCTCATGAACCCGATCAACAGTATCAACACCGCAAGTACATATACACTCGTGTTATTGTTGATGGCCCAGCTTGAACCAATAAACTCCCTGTGTTTGGTTTTTTTCATTTTAAAAATTCCCCCGTATTATTTTTTCGACGACACATGAAGTTCAGATCCTTCTTTCAGATTGTTGTATCCAAGCACAATTACGCGGTCACCTTTTTTAAGACCAGTGAGAATTTCCACCGTACCCTGATACACTTCACCGGTAGTTATGATGCGCATTTCAGCAACTTCTTTTTTTCCTTTTTTTACGGCGACATACACAAATTCGCCATTGGCTGAGGACTGAACAATATTCTGCGGAACCACAATGGCTTTAGGATTTGTGTACACGCTGATTTTCATCACCGCAATCATATTGGCCCGATAGTCCACATCCTTAACAGAAGGCATTACACATTCAATGCGAAATGAACGGCTGCCGGGATTGATATACTTGCTTACAAACGACAGCGGAGCCTCGGTTTCATAATTCAGATCCGGAATAGAGACCAGCACCTTGCTTCCGATTTTTATGTTTTTGGAATAGGACTCACTTACTTCGGAAGCAACTTTTATTTTGTTGAAATTCACCACACGGAATGCGGGAGTGCCAGGAGCTACCGATGAACCAACCTTGACGTTAACTTCCTCAATGCGACCAGAAATAGGCGAGGTAATATAATTCATGGCAATCTGCTGCTTTGTGGTTGCAATGCGATTCTGAATTCCTTCGAGATTGTTCTTTGCCTGAAGATACTGCATCTCACTTCCGATATTCTGCTCCCAAAGCGACTTCTGACGATTAAAAACATCCTGCAAAAATGTTTCCTGCTGTTTCAGTTCAGCCAATCCCTGCTGCATTACGGATGCATCCATCATGGCAAGGGTTTGTCCGCGCGACACCATCTGTCCTTCCTTTACCATTACATTCATAATAACACCCACTGTTTTTGCAGTAGCAGTAACATTTTCGTCACCATCAACTTTTCCCTGCAAATCGAGATACGATATAAATTCGGTTGTGTCGATCTCAAGCACTTCTACTTGTGTTCCTTTGTCCTTCACGAGTAACCCTTCAGCAATCAGCTCTTCTTCGAGTGCGTTGATTTCTTTGGTCAGACTTTCCCGTTCTTTTTTCAGTTCTTCGAGTTTTTTTATTCTGTCGTCGCTGCTTCCATTATTGCACGAAGCCAGGATCAATGCGATCAACAGGATGGTTCCCACCTTTTTCATATTCTTTGTTTTATTTGTTTTCAAAAAGTTTTTGCATTTTGTTTCGGGATGAAACCAGTTCAAACACCGCGGCGAAATAATTTCCCTGAGCACTCTGATGCTGCATCTGAGCCTGAGTAAGTTCCATGCTGCTGCTTAACCCTTCGCGAAATTTTATCATGGTTTTGTTCAGAATTTTTTCTGCTATCGCAACATTTTCCTTTTCATGCTGATACTTGTCAAGCGCCGACAAATAGCCGATTCGCGCCTGTTCGTACTGAAGCAACAAAGCTTGTCCAACCATATCGCGGCTGGTAATGCTTTTCTGCAAATTCAGCTGCGCCTGTTGAATTTTTGTGTGACGTGTGCCACTGCTCCAAATAGGAACTTCGAGTTTTATTCCAACAAGCGTTGTAGGATACCACGACTGCTCGCTGTCGAAAAAATTAAATTCATCGCGCATAGCTTTTCGGGAATACGAAAAGTATCCGGCCATCGTTGGCAAATAGGCCGATTTCTCGCGCTTGAGCGATAGCTCCTGCAGGCGAACCTGTGTTTCCATTAACTGAAAATCGATCACGGCAGATGGATTAAAAGCCGACCCTGATAAGACTTCGGTACTGGTGCCATTCAGGATTTTTTCAAGATCATCGGTCAGGCGAACAGGCAACGTCACTTCCATACCGATCTGATATTTCAAAAGCATCTGGGCTGCCTCAATCTGGCGCTTGAGCGAATTGACTGCATTGTCGATATTTGACACATTCAGTTTAAGCTGGTCAACATTTGTCTCTTCGATGAAACCCTGATCAAACATGGCTTCGGACTCCCTCAGCAGTTTCTGAAAATGCACCAGATTGGAATCCAAAATGATTGCATTTTCCTGGAGGGATAAAATGAGACAATACGTTTCAGTGACTGAATATTTTATGTCGGTCGCACTTTTCTGAAGACCCAGTTCCGACATGTTTCCAAACACGCGCGAAGCCTGCAGTCCAACAATATATTGACCACTGAAAATCAGCTGCGACAAAGTCACTCCATACGCAGCATTGTGCTGAGTTCCGAATTTAGCCGGGAAGAACTGGGCCTCATCCGACGAAGGCAATTGAGCAGGCGTTATAAGACCTTCCTGAAGTAAGACTCCGTACACCGCTGGGCTTATAAAGTCTGGTAATAGCGTGGTCGGAATATCGAGAAAATTCTGGTACTCTACTGAACCATTGATCTGTGGCAAGCCAATGGCGGTGGTTTCCATGATTTTTTTCTTCGCAATTTCAACATCAAGCTGAGCGTTTTTTAAAGTGGGACTGTTCTCCTGTGCATAACGGATGGCCTGTTCAAGCGACAGATCCGTGCTTTCCTGAGCCCCCGACAACAGGCAAGCAAACACAAATACAACAACAAACGATTTTCTCATTTCTTTCCTTTTAGTTCTTTCAGTAGTTTATTTTCGAGATATTCAACGCCTTTTTCATTGGCAATACCTCTTATGTGATATATTAGCAGTTCGCGAAGAATGTCTTCGGTTTTTACATCTTTCAAACTCTCATCGCTGGCATCGAGGGCGAAAATCTGATCCATGCGTGCCATATAGAAATACGCAATGATTTTCACATTTAACCCCTTTCGGTATAAACCTTCCTTAATGCCACGGTTCAGGTTGAGCTCTATGTTTTCGAGCACATGACTATGTTTGTGGTCAAGCAGCGCTTTGAAAGCTTCAGGATAATACTTCTGCAGATCGAAATTAACCGCAGGGTTGATCTTCCCGAAATTTTCAATAAGAATTTCGCTCACTTTAACCAGGATGTCGATGGCGTTACCTTCCAGCTTCGACAATTCGTGAAAGCAAAAATTTGTTTCGGCCGTGTGATGGGTAATGATGGATAACACCAGGTCCTTTTTGTCGGCAAAATACTGATATAAAGTCTTTTTCGACATGCCCAGATGGTTGGCAATATCATCCATCGAGACACTTTTTACGCCATAGCGAATAAAGAGTTTTGAGGTTTCCTCTATTATATGTTTCAATTTTTCGTCCATGCCGCAAAGATATAAACTTTCAACACACCGGAAACTTTATTTATCATTTTTGTTTCCTGGGTTTTTTCAAAAATATACAAATTGGGCATTTCGGCTTGCATCCAGCTGTCGAAAATCTGCCAACTGTCAGAATTACTATATGAATATTTTGCAACCCCCATTCGATTTCAGATAACGCGGCAAAAGTATTTCGATAAACACAGGCAGAAATGTACTTTCCGGTGAACGGCGGTTTTTCTCGGGTGAATGGAGAAGAGTCACGCGTCGGGAGACGCGCGACCACTAACATATCGGGAGACGCGCCTAAGTTTAGGGATCATTTTGGTAATGCGCTGCTGCAAACGCACAACGCAAATTTGTTCTTCTTCAACGCACTCAGGTCACTATGCGATGCAGAGAGGTTGAAGAAGGCTGAGGGCGACAGCAATGTTGTAACGCGTAACGTCTGTAACGCGTAACGAAAAAAGAATTAGCATTTTTTGTATTTTAGCAAAAAAATCATGCGCTACCAACCGATAAAATCCGAATTTTTCAAACGAAACAGAAAGCGTTTAATTGAAAGACTGCTGCCCGATAGTCTCGTGGTGCTGGCCGGCAACGAACATATGCCCTGGAGCGGCGATCAGGACTATGCTTTCCGACAGAATTCCGACTTTTATTATCTTACCGGAATTGATGAAGAAAACGCGCTGCTTTGTTTGTGCCCGCATCATCCTGATCCGAATCAGCGCGAAGTCTTATTTGTGCAGGAAGCCGATCCCACCATGGTCATCTGGTATGGCAAACGCGTGAGCCGAGAAGAAGCGTCGGAGCTATCGGGAATAAAAACGGTAAAATGGGTGGCCGATTTTAAATCTGCACTGCGTGACATGGCGCAACAGTCGCGTACTATTTATATGGGTCTGAACGAATATCTGAAATACAGCACCAACACTCACGATGCGAATCGTCGTCTGGTCGATGAAATTAAAAATACTTTTCCGCTTCATCAGTATGAACGTCTTACGCCACTAACAACAGAGCTGCGCCTATGCAAATCGCCCGAAGAAATTGACATGATCGGAAAAGCGATTGAAATTACTAAAGAGGCCTTTCTACGCGTTTTGGAAACAACAAAACCCGGCATGATGGAATATGAGGTCGAAGCAGAAATGACGCATGAATTCATTCGCCGCGGCGCATCGGGACATGCCTACAGTCCCATCGTTGCCGGAGGCGAAAACGCCTGCGTGCTTCATTATGTAACCAACGACAGCCCACTGAAAGACGGAGATCTGCTGCTGCTGGACTTCGGCGCAAGTTATGGAAACTATGCATCGGACTGTTCGCGCACGATTCCGGTGAATGGAAAATTCACTCCCCGTCAGAAACAATGCTACAATGCGGTTCTTGATGTTTTGAAAGAAGCAAAAAAAATCCTAATTCCAGGTGCCACCATCGAAAAAACAAACAAGCAAATTGCGTTGATGATGGAGCAGAAAATGATTGAACTTGGATTGTTTTCAGCAGAAGAGGTGAAAAATAATACCGGCTCCACCCCGCTCTACTTCAAATATTATATGCACGGTGCTTCGCACTTTATGGGACTCGATGTGCACGATGTCGGCCTGCGTTCGATAATACTTAAAAAAGGAATGGTGCTTACCTGCGAACCCGGCATCTACATTAAGGAAGAAGGCATTGGCATCCGCATCGAAAATGATATTCTGGTCGATGATGAACCCATTGATCTGATGACGGAGATTCCGCTTGAGGCGGATGAAATTGAGAATTTAATGCGCTGATGCGACATAAGTGAAGATGTGCGACGGAGTTTATCCCGCTGGAAGCGGGGCGCATGTGGCGCCGTCGGCTCATGTGAAAATATAAAATTCCGGGAAAGGTTGTAACGACTAAGCTTTGTCTGAGAGCTGATTGCTGACAACTAATAACTGTCAGCTTTGCTGTAACGACTGCCACCTTGTTACACTGTCTCCTTGTAACCATGTAACTTTGTAACCATGTAACTTTGTAACGATTTCCGCTTACAGCGGAATAAATTCCACGTCCGTAACGTGTAACGACTATTTATATTCAAAGATCCTGACAATCAATCACCAAGAAAGAATGTGCAATTAAAGGGGAAATCTGCCGTTAGTCAATATTCTTAACAATAAAGTCCAAAATCGTACATCCGATCGAAAATCATAAAACTCAAATCATATCTCGTAAATCATTACCTTTGCACCCCGAAATATGGTAGTAAAAGCCGGCACATATTTATCCCGCATCGATGGGCCCGAAGACCTGAAGAAGTTTACCCCGCAGGAATTAAAAATTCTAGCTGAGGAGCTCCGTGATTTCCTTATTGAGAACATGGCACGTCATCCCGGGCACCTGGGAGCCAATCTGGGCGTGGTTGAGCTGACCATCGCCCTGCATTATATTTTCGATTCACCGAAAGACCGTATAATCTGGGACGTTGGTCACCAGTCCTACATTCACAAAATTCTGACAGGGCGTCGCGATGTTTTTCATACAATACGCCAGAAAGATGGTCTCAGTGGTTTTCCAAAGCCATCTGAAAGCGAACATGACATTTTTGGCACCGGTCACAGCAGTACCAGTATTTCGGCGGCGCTGGGCATGGCCGTAGGAGAGCAAATTGACGGACTCAATAAAAATCATTTTATAGCATTCATCGGCGATGGAAGCATGACCGGCGGAGAAGCGTTTGAAGCATTAAACAATATTGGCGCAACTAAAAACAATATTCTGGTAGTGCTCAATGACAACGGAATTGCCATTGATGAAAACACTGGATCTTTTACAAGATATCTTACACGTATTACTGCTTCGCACACTTACAACAAACTCAAATACCGCATCTGGCGCGTGTTCCGCGGAACCTTTATTCAGAAAATCGCCAATAAAACATCGACCGCACTCAAATGGACCTGGCTTAAAAAATCAAATCTGTTCGAGGCTTTTAATCTTCGCTATTTTGGTCCGGTAGACGGTCATGATATCCGGCAACTGATCAGCGTTCTCGAAGATTTACGCGACATCAACGGTCCAAAGTTGTTGCATGTAATTACAACCAAAGGCAAAGGATACAAGCCGGCTGAAAAAGATCAGGTTACGTTTCATGCCCCCGGACGCTATGATGCAAAGACAGGAGAAATTCTTGAAACTTCATGCGAATCCACTCCACCCAAATATCAGGTAATCTACGGCAAAACCCTCACCGAGCTTGCGGAAAAGAATGATGACATTTGTGCCATCACACCCGCCATGATTTCAGGCAGCTCGCTCAATATCATGCAAAACCGTTTTCCTGACCGCGTTTTCGATGTCGGCATTGCCGAACAACATGCAGTTACATTTGCTGCGGGACTCGCAAAATCAGGACGAATTCCATTCTGCACGGTTTACTCAACTTTTCTGCAGCGCGCATACGATCAGCTTATACACGATGTTGCCATTCAGAATCTTCCGGTTATTTTCGGTATTGATCGCGGTGGACTTGTTGGAGAAGATGGCGCTACGCATCACGGAGTCTTTGATCTGGCCTATTTGCGGACAGTTCCAAATATGATTATCGCTGCACCAATGAACGCTTTGCAGTTGCGCAATCTCATGTTTACAGCGCAACTGAAAAAGTCAGGACCATTTGCAATCCGCTATCCGCGCGGAAACTCAGATGATAAAAAATGGGAACAACCTTTTTCTGAAATCGAAATTGGTAAATCGGAAAAACTCCGCGAGGGAAAAGATATCGCCGTAATCTCAATCGGACAACCCGGTCTTGATGTTGTTTCACTATATCCAAAGCTGGATTCAGAAGGCATCAGCATCTCGCATTACAATATTATTTTTCTGAAACCTCTTGATGAAAATGCTTTGCACGAAGCATGCAAAAATCACAAAGCTATAATTGCCATTGAGGACGGGACTATTAAAGGCGGCCTGGGAACAGCTGTTGCAGAATTCATGATGGAACATTCCTATTTCCTTCCATTAATCAAACTGGGCGTCCCGGATCGTTTTATTGAACACGGCACTGTGCCAGAACTCAAGAAGGAATGCGGTTTTGATGCCGAAGGAATTTATTCGGCAATCAAACAAACACATACAAAAACAAATCAAACAAAATAAGCTATGGCAAACAAAAGAGCAATTAAAAAAGACGTGAATTATCTGACCAACGAAGTATTGGTTGATGGAATCATGCTCATGTCCTTATACAAAGAAGAAGAAGGCGAAGTAATCATGAAGGAACTTGAGAAAGTTGCCGAAAAAAGAAATCATGTGATTGATGCCCTTCAGCATGCTGAAAAAAAATTCGTACGTCTGCCGGACGAAGAAAGAAAAAACGGACGTGCTGCACGTTCAAAAGCTTTCCGCAAAGTAGTGAATGAAAAATTTGCCGCTTTCGAAGAAGCTCTGGATGCTGCTTACGAAAGTTTCGGCAAGCTGGCCAAAGAAGAAAAATAAAATGGATACACATCTTTTTGGAAGCATCATTTTCGGTCCGGTGCGCAGCCGCCGCTTAGGTTTATCCCTGGGTATCAACCTGCTGCCAGCTAATAAAAAGGTCTGCACATTCGATTGTGTCTATTGCGAATGCGGATGGACCGATAAAACTTCAGCCGACGGATTACCAAAAGCCACAGAAGTTGTTGCGGAACTTGAGAAAAAACTGCAGGAAATGCAGGCTGCCGGCGAACTTCCTGATGCAATCACCTTTGCCGGCAATGGCGAACCCACCATGCATCCTGATTTTAGTTTCATTATGCGTGATTCGGTGCGATTGAGAGACGAGTATGCACCCGCCGCCAAAATCACGGTGCTCACCAACTCAACACAGCTTCACAAGCAAAAAATTGCGGATGCTATTGCTCTTGCCGATAAAGGGTTACTGAAACTCGACACGACCGATCCAAAACAATTCGAGTTGATAAACCGCGCTGCCAAAGGCATTGAGCTCAACGAGGTTATGCATTTCATTGAACAATTCACTGGTGAAAAAATCATTCAGACCTTGGTGCTGCGCGGTGATAGTGAAGGCGAAAAAATCGACAACACTACCGAAGAATCGCTCCTGGCGCTGGCTGCATTTGTTTCGAAAATCGATGCTATTGAATGGATGATCTATCCTATCGATCGCCCGACACCAGAAAAACAGCTTGAAAAAATGAGCCGCGAAGAGATGGATCGCATCGGTGAATTTGTCAGAAAACATACAAATGTGCCGGTGACAATCCGGTATTGATTTTTAACCAATTCTGTCATCCTGAGCGAAGTCGAAGGATTGACAGCCCTTTCCTTTTTGACCCATGAAAGACTACAAACGATACACTGTTACAACTGCACTGCCCTACGCCAACGGACCGATACACATCGGACACATGGCCGGCGTTTATGTTCCCGCTGATATTTATGTGCGCTTTCTGCGCAAAACCGGACGCGATGTTCTTTTCATCGGCGGCAGCGACGAGCACGGCGTTCCCATCACCATCAAAGCGCGTCAGAAGGGCATTACACCGCAACAAGTCGTAGATGAGTATCATGGAATAATAAAAAAATCATTTGAAGATTTCGGAATGACTTTCGATATTTATTCGCGCACCAGTCTGCCCATTCATCACGAAACTGCTTCCGCCTTTTTCACAAAGCTGCATTCAGAGGGCAAGTTGACGCAAATGGAATCGGAGCAATATTTCGATGAAGAAGCTCAACAATTTCTGGCTGACCGCTATATCACAGGCACCTGCCCGCATTGCGGCAATGAACGCGCCTATGGCGACCAATGCGAAAAGTGCGGAACGTCGCTCAACGCCACAGATCTGATTGATCCAAAATCGACATTGTCGGGAAGCGCTCCTGTGAAACGCAAAACTTCTCATTGGTTTCTGCCGCTCGATCAGTACGAAAACTGGCTCCGCGAGTGGATTCTCGACGGACACAAAGAATGGAAGACCAACGTGTATGGCCAGTGCAAAAGCTGGATCGATCAGGGCTTGCAGCCACGCGCCGTTACGCGCGACCTCGACTGGGGAGTGAAAGTTCCGCTTGCCGATGCCGCAGGTAAAGTTCTGTACGTTTGGTTTGATGCGCCTATTGGATATATTTCTGCTGCGCGCGACTGGGCACAGCAGACCGGAAAAAGCTGGGAAGAATATTGGAAAAGCGACGATTCGCGATTGATTCATTTCATCGGAAAAGACAATATTGTTTTCCACTGCATCATATTTCCGGCTATGCTGAAAGCCGAAGGCAGCTACATTCTGCCCGAAAATGTTCCAGCCAATGAGTTTCTGAATCTCGAAGGAGAAAAGATCAGCACCTCGCGCAACTGGGCTGTCTGGTTGCATGAATATCTCGAAGATTTTCCCGGAAAGCAGGATGTGTTGCGCTATGTGTTGACTGCCAATGCGCCGGAAACCAAGGATAACGATTTCACGTGGAAAGATTTTCAGGCACGCAACAACAACGAACTTGCCTCTATTTTCGGCAACTTTGTGAACCGTGCTATGGTGCTTACTCATAAATATTTTGAAGGTAAAGTACCTGCTTCAACACAAGGCGCAGAGCTCGATGACATCCTGAAGGAAATCGGCGTTCTGAAAGAAAAAATCACCGGAAGTCTCGAACATTTTCGATTCCGCGAAGCGTTGGGATTTTTCATGGACATTGCCCGGATTGGCAATAAATATCTCACCGACAAAGAGCCATGGAAAGTATTTAAAGAAAACCCGGAAGCCGTGAAAGGCATTCTGAACAACGTGTTGCAGATCTCTGCAAACATGGCCATCCTTTCTGAAATATTCCTGCCGTTCACGGCGACAAAGTTGAAATCGATGTTGAACATGAACGAAGCTTCTTGGGATGATATCGGCAAAGCGTTGTTGAATGAAGGATTGCAATTGAACCAACCGGAATTACTTTTTGAAAAAATTGATGATGCCGATATACAGAAACAGCTGGATAAGCTCGAGGCATCGAAGATTGCGAATAAAGCTTCAAATGTCAGCTACGAGCAGGTGAAGCCGGATATTTCGTTCGACGACTTTTCAAAAATAGATTTACGCGTTGGAAAAATTCTTGAAGCTGAAAAAGTTGCCAAGACAAAAAAACTCATGAAGCTGAGTGTTGACATGGGTTTTGAAACACGCACCATTGTATCGGGTGTTGCTGAATATTTTACACCAGAGCAGATGATCGGAAAGAAAGTCGTTGTGGTAGCCAATCTCGGCAAGCGCGACATCAAAGGCGTGGAGTCGAACGGAATGATTCTCTTTGCCGAAAATTCCGATGGCACGCTGATGATGGTGAATCCGAGTGATGAAGCCATGTGCGGTGGAATGGTTAAGTGAACATCGAACACTGAACAAGGAACAAGAAAGGCAGAAGGAACACCGAACACTGAACAAGGAACAAGGAAGGCAGGAGGAAGAAGGAAATACAAAAATCTGAACATCAATCTTTGTTCAGAGTCCAAAACACAGTCTATGGTTTTCACTTCGAATTTCACACTTCCTTGTTCAGTGTTTATAAGACGTTCTTTTGCATTTACTTCGAAATTTCATCCTTCCTTGTTCAGTGTTCGATGTTCTACAGGGGATTTCACTTCAAATTTCTCATTTCCTTGTTCGGTGTTCATTGTTCATAGGGGGTTTTTAACCAATGTTTGAAAAAAAGCCGTGTTTTTTATCGGTTTGTTTCTGATTTATTTTACTTTTGACAAATAATTCAGAATAAAACAGTATCAATCACATGAGAACTGATTTCGACGCTCGTGCCAATTACGAGAACAGCAAAAAGGAAGTCGGGTATGTACCTCGTCGCGAGGCCACACAAGCCACTTACGACTCCATCGGCTTTATGTCGGGCCTTGAAGTGCATCAGCAATTGCTGACGGAAAAGAAACTTTTCTGCAACTGCCCTGCCGGCAAATTCAATCACAGCGATGTTTACGATGCAGAAGTCATTCGTCATATGCGCCCTACACTGAGTGAGCTTGGCGAGTATGACGGAACCGCGCTGATGGAATTCAAAACCCGCAAGGAAATAGTTTACCGCGTTAAAAACGAAACTACCTGCACGTATGAAGTGGACGACACACCGCCGTTCCCCATCAATCGTCAGGCGCTGGATATTGCAATCAGAATCTCACTTTTATCGAAACTGAACATTGTAGGCGAAGTGCATATTACCCGCAAGCAGTATCTCGACGGCAGCATCCCGACAGGGTTTCAGCGCACCGCCATCATTGGTGTTGAGGGCGAACTTGCGATGAAAGATAAAAAAATTCGACTGATTCAACTCAGCATCGAAGAAGACAGCTGCCGCGAAATCAGCGATATTGGCCACACCCGCGTTTATAAAACCGATCGTCTTGGAATGCCGCTGATCGAAACAGTGACTTATCCGGACATGAAAAATCCGGACGAAGTAAAAGAAGTCTGTGATTATATTCGTTTTCTGAATCGTAGTACAGGACTTGTCCGCACAGGCATCGGCGCCGGCCGCGAAGACGTGAATGTAAGCTGCAAAGGCGGAACCCGCATCGAAATCAAAGGCGTGGCTCACACCAAATGGATTCCTGAACTCACACATGTCGAGTGCTTCCGCCAATGGGCATTGCTGAAGGTGCGTGAAAAACTGCAGAAGAAAATCGGCACTGCTGCCAATTGGAAAATGCGTCATGAATTTCTCGATTACGACATGTTCGAAATCACATTCGAACCGCTGAAAATCGCACGTGATGCGGGCCACAAAATTGTCGCGGTTAATCTTCCGGGCTTCCGTGGCATTCTGAGCCATTTCACCCAGCCGACCAAAATGTTCGCCAATGAAATTTCGGATCGTCTGAAAGTGATTGCCTGTCTCGAAAAACCGAATATGCTGCATACGGAGCAATTCGACAATATAATTACAGCTGTTGATCTGGAAATCATCGCCCCTATGCTCGATGCACGCGACGACGATGCACAGATTATTTTCTGGGGACCTGAAGCCGACATCAAAACAGCTCTCGAAGTCATCGAGGAGCGTTGCCGTATGGCTTTTGAAGGCATTCCCAACGAAACACGCAAGAGCTTCGAAGACGGCTCAACCATTTTCGAACGCGTGCTGCCAGGTGCCGACCGTATGTATCCAGACACCGACAGCGCTCCGATTCCGCTCACCGACAAGCAGATCGAAGATCTCCGCAAAGACCTACCGACTGAAGTGAGTGAACGCTACACCCAATTGAAAAAATGGGGCGTTGCCGAAAGTACGTATTACTACCTCTTCACAAATAATCTGTATCCGGCCATAGAAGCCATCAGCAAGAATACCGACACCGATCCGAAATGGGTTGGCAATTTCATCGGTCACCGCCTGAAATGGGTGGAAGGACATTTTGAAAAAGGCGCCGGTTTCAGCATCAACAATATTGAAAGCATGATTCAATATCTGAAGAAAAATCACATGGATCTGCGTTATGCATACAACATGCTGCCCGTGGTTTATCAGTATCCGAAAATGGATTTTGATTCTGTGCTGATCAGTTTGAAATTCAAAGCGCTGAAATCCGATGAAATAACCGAAAAGATCAGTTTCCTGAATGAAAAGTTTGGAACGGTTTGTCACACCGACACACCCGAAAACCGCACCAACTGGATCATGGGAGAGCTGCAGCGCATAGCCCGCGGCAACATGAGTCTGACCGAATTACACACAATCGTTAAACAGAAAATTTCAAAATAATGAGCGAAGATTTTTTCCAGGGATATAAGGGCCATGCGCTCGAACTGCTGAAGAAATATCAGGTCCGTGTTTGGGGTCAGGCCGAAGTGGAAACCACCCGCGGCAATTTTCAGGGCACCGTGCTGCCACGTTCCGAAAACGACGATGACAAACACATTGTGTTGAAAATCATCACCGGCTATAACGTTGGTGTTGACACCACCACCATTCTGAACATGAAGGAGACCGGCTACAAAAAAGCCAATTATAAAATTCCTGAAAAGCAATTTCCGGTTACTCCCGGTTTACCGAAGGTAAAACTGCTCGGAACCGGCGGTACCATTGCTTCACGTCTCGACTACCGCACCGGAGCTGTGATTCCGGCGTTCACTCCGGGAGAATTATATGGCGCTGTTCCCGAACTGGCCGATATCTGCAACCTCACCACCGATAAGCTCTTTGCGGTTTTCAGCGAAAACATGGGACCGGAGCAGTATAAAAAACTGGCCATTGCCATTGGCGAAGAAATTGAAAAAGGAATTGATGGTATTGTGATCGGTCACGGAACCGACACACTCTCACATACCGCAGCTGCATTAACTTTTATGGTGCAGAATTCACCAGTACCCATCGTACTCGTAGGCTCACAGCGCTCTTCGGACCGACCAAGTTCCGATGCCGCACTCAATCTGATGCATTCAATGACCGCTGCTGGTCATGGCGATATTGCCGAAGTAATGGTGTGTATGTTCGGACCAACATCGGACGAATATGGATTCCTCCACCGTGGTACGCGCGTTCGCAAAATGCACTCGTCGTATCGCTCTACATTCCGCACCCTGAGCGATGTTCCGCTTGCCACCATTACACGCAAAGGCGTTGTTCCGATCAAACAGAATTACAATCCGCGTCGCAAAGACCGCAAAGTCAATATCTATCCGTATTTCGAAGAGAAGGTTGCCATCGTCTATTATTATCCGAACATGATGCCCGACATTATCGACAGTCTGGTTGACAATGGCTACCGCGGAATCATCATTGCCGGAACCGGATTGGGACACATCAACAAACCGCTGTATCCCGCCATTGAACGCGCGCACGCAAAGGGCGTACATATGTTCATGGCCGTTCAAACGATGTATGGATATTGCCATATGTTTGTGTATGACACCGGTCGCGACCTGATGGCAAAAGGCATTGTTCCTGCCGGCAACATGTTGCCCGAAACTGCTTACATCAAACTGGGCTGGGTACTTGGTCAGACCGACGATCCCGAAGAAGTGAAGCGACTGATGCTGACACCCATCAACGATGAAATCACCGAGCGAGAGCCATACAACGGGTATCTTGTTTTGCAGGGCGGCGTGAAAGAGGTGGACGATTTTGTGAAAGCATTCCACAAGTAATAGTTATTGGTTAATAGTGAATGGTTATTGGTGAGTGGTCCGTTGTGAGTTATGCTTCGCAAAGGTGGAAATGCGCGACTGCGATTGACAAAATAATTGAGTGGTGCACATCGATACAAAAAAACTTTTGACTAATTGTTTTTTTGAAAATCAACAAAAGAATTAAAATTGATTCCCGGTCGTTTATGATATTTAGCTTCAATGACACAGCCGGGATCACATTCAACTCAACAGACTTTTCTTTTGTTGGTTTTCGCTGTCTCCTTCCTTGCACGCTGCCCCCTTCCTTGTCCGCTGCGAAGCTGGTGGAGATACGTTTGAAGACAGCTGTTTTCCAGGTCGTCATTTCAAACACTCAGGATGACAGCTGGCGCGGATACTTCGCTAGCCACTCAAGGAAAAGTGCTACAGGAGCGAATTCCGATAGCTATCGGAACAGGATGATAGCGGCTTTAAGTTCTACCCACTATACTCGTAAGCTTTGGAAACAGAATTAGTCATCATTTGTGTCGTATCTTTTTTCGCTGGCTTCATCGATTCGATTGCCGGTGGTGGCGGGCTGATACAAACGCCGGCGATTTTGTTTTTATTTCCTCAGTATCCGATTGCCACATTGCTGGGAACCACCAAAATTCCATCCTTTTCCGGTACAGCGTTGGCGACGTATCAGTTTTCGAAAAAAGCAACCATCAATCCTAAACTTTTTTTGTTTCTTGTTCCCGCCGCATTTGCCGGATCGGCTCTGGGAGCGTGGTGCATCACCATCATTGAAGACGATTTCATCAAACCGGTCATTCTTGCATTATTGGTGATTGCTGCCATTTATACTTTTCTGAAAAAAGATCTCGGATCGGTAAAAACCAAAGACGTTGAATTGAAAAAACAAATTGTGGCAGGTGTTCTTTTCGGCTTCATCATTGGGTTCTACGATGGAATGATTGGTCCCGGCACCGGATCGTTTTTTATTTTGTGTTTCATTTTCTTTATGGGATTCGATTTCATTGCAGCGAGTGCCAATGCAAAAATGTTGAATCTGGCCACCAATCTGAGCGCCATAGGCCTGTTTGCTGCCACCAACAATATCATTTACCGCTTAGCCATTCCCATGGCCATCTGCAATATGGGCGGTGCATACCTGGGCTCGAAGCTGGCCCTGCTGAAAGGCAATCGTTTTATCCGCATTTTCTTTCTGCTGGTGGTTACGGCAACCATTGTGCGGTTTGCGTTTGAGGTGTTTTGAAAATGATTTTCAGTAATTATACAAGCTAAATCATCTACAGGAAACATTATTGACTTTTCAACCGGTTTCTGAAATTATTCTTAATTTTGAAAAACAAAAAAGTTGCATTTGTAACTTGATTTCAGCTTTTAATGAAAACTCAAAAACATATAATCTAATTTATTCACCTGGCAAAAAGCACGGAGGTTTTTAAAATGAGTGTAGAAATAATAGATGGTTTTAAGTTTTTAATTGGGACAAAAAATTCCAAAAAATTGATAATTGAGTCCGAAAGGCTTGAAAAATGCATTGAATATATTGAAAGTGGAAAAATATCACACATTTCCATAAACTCATTCATGGGTTATAAGCTGCCGGATATTTCGTTTATAAACAGAATTAAGGACAAAATTGAAGGGCTTCATATTCCTGAAACCAAATACGATATTCAAGAAATAAACTCTTTGCACAATTTAAAAAAGTTAGGATTTGCTGACAACGGAAAGAATATTATTGATTTGAGCAATTTTCCGGAATTAACAAGTTTAGCCTGCGATTATTCTAAAAGACTCATTCATTTGGAATCCTGCGCAAAACTGATGCATTTATCATTAACAGGTTATAAACCGTCATGTCGCAGTCTAATTGAATTGCCGGAACTACCAAATATAGAGGGCATCTCTTTGTATAAATCAAATATTGCAACACTCAACGGTATCGAAAAATTTCAACGCCTATCAGAACTGGAACTTTATGGTCTTTCCAAACTTGAAAAAATTGAGAGTCTGATCAGTCTTAAAGAGAGCCTGACTCAAATAGAAATCGAAAACTGTAAAAAAATATCTGATTACTATTTTCTCGGTGAGTTGAAAAAGCTGCAGACATTAAGAATATCTGATTCCGGGCAAATAGAAAATCTTTCCTTTATCCGAAAAATGACAAATCTTAAATTTCTGAGTTTTGTTGGCACCAATATTCTGGATGGGGATATCAGTCATTGCCTGCATTTGGATTATGTCGGCTTTGATAATAAGCGTCATTACTCTCATAAAATGAAAATGTTAAAGTAAAAATAACATGAAAAAACTCATAATATTATTTTTCTTGAATGCGCTTTGCTATGCTATCAGCGCCCAAACCAACGACTTCGAATACAGCTATAATTACAACGGCTACCATTGTACGATTTGCGTTTGAGGTGTTTTGAAAAAAGTATTATTTTTGACAAACACGAAATTCATATGAAAGTTTTTCTGATTGGAATTGTAAGCTTTTTATCACTTTTCTGCAGTGCCCAAAATGACATTTATGAATGGGGCGAAGGGCTGACAAGCTACAAAGGTCGGTTTGATACTGCGAAGTATTCGTATGGGCAACTCGATAGCATTCATCGTTACTTGTTCAATTGGCCCAGCGATATTTCGGGCACATGCAGCATTTGGAAAATTGAGCAGATGGATTCTGTTTCAACAGAAAAAATCGATGCGTTTTATACTGACCGAATGAATTTATACGACAACATTTCAGTACCCAGCACTGAATTCTGGGACAGTCTTATTATTTACCGAAAAAAAGAACTTTCAGACATCTATATTGCCAGCAGGGAATACCTCATCGGATTTGTAAATCCATCCTCTTTATTAAACCTGGACTATCTTGATTGCCGGAAATATTCAATCGCAATGAATGGCGGTGAGGAAGAATTGCTTGCCGGGTGGGATGATCTGATTGATGAAATGAAAAAGAAAAACGGCTATCCGGAACAATTAGAAGCTAGATATCAGAAAAAACTAGAGTCTCCATTCAAATTAAAATACGCACGACTTGAACTAATGAAATATGGCTGGTGGAATTGTCGGAATCAGTATATCTACTACCACGAAGACTATTATCGTATTGAAGAAGAATTTGAAAAATTGTTTATCAGTGTTGAACGCTTCGATGAAGAATAAAGGCATTTTCTTTTTTTGAGGTGCTGAAATTAATTGATGTAACGTAAAGCTTTTGCTGCGCACCCAACATTTTGGCGCGGAGTTTATCCCGCTGTCTCCTTCGATACTTCGCAAGCTATTTCGCAAAAAGCGCTACAGGAGAGAATTCCGATGGCTATCGGAACAGGATGACAGTGGCGGGGCTAAAATGTCGATGAACACCCATGTTTGAATATAAAAGCCTATTGCTTTTTCGGTATTAGAATTCGAATTAACTCGTGCTAATGTGTGTTTAATAATTTCATTGGCACCTCAAAAAAAGATATGGCCAGAATAAACCGATATAAGTTGTCTGAATTTCTTGTTTTTTTGAACAACATATAGCGTGAAATCATATATACTTTTCTATATGTGTTTTTCTTTGTTTTATCGATGGTATGTTAAAGCATTTACGGTTTTTAACACATATTAAAAATATTTCATACATTTGCTTAACTCAAAAAAAGAAATCAACATGAAATCAATGTCTAAAATCACAGTTCTTTTAATCATGGTCGCTTTTGTAGCGGTATCATGCGGAAAATACGAAGAAGGTCCAAAAATCAGTCTTGCATCGAAAAACGCCCGATTGATAAACACCTGGAAAATTGACGAAGTGTTTAAAAACGGTGCGGCCCAAACGGTGACTGCAGATGAAAAAGATGATTATTATGAAGTGAAAAAAGATGGTGTTTTGAGCGTAACCTTTGTTTCAAGCGGTTACACAATGACTTATGCCGGAACATGGGAATTCACTGCCGATAATGCCAATCTGCGCCTTGCTTACACCGGTTCTTTGCTTGGAATTCCTTTCTCTTCGGACGAAGAATACAGCATTCTGAGACTGACCTCCGACGAGCTCTGGCTCGAGCAGGTAGAAGGCAGCAACACCTATGAGTATCATTACATTTCGAAATAAAATATTCCGGGGGGATCCTGGAAAAGATAAATAAAAACCAAAAACAACTTTTATGAAATCAATGACGAAAATTCTGATGGCTATTGTAGCCCTTTCATTTGTGGTGACTTCTTGTGGTAAATACGAAGAAGGTCCAAAAATCAGTCTTGCTTCAAAAGAAGGACGCGTTATCAATGTGTGGTCACTCGATGCCCAATTTGAAAATGGTGTTGAACAAACACTGACTGCTGAAGACAAAGACGATTATATCGAATTTATGAAAGACGGTAAAGCGGTAATTTCATGGGTTTACAGTGGAACCACTACCGACATCGATGCTACCTGGGAACTGTCAGACGACAACGAAGAACTGATCATGTACATGACCTATGAAATGCTCGGCACAACCTATACCGACACCACCGAAAGCACCATTCTCCGACTGAAATCAAACGAAATGTGGCTCGAGGAGGTTGATGGAAGTTATACAACCGAATATCATTACATCACAAAAGAATAGCAAGCAATAAGCTTGAAAATAAAAACCTGCCCCAAAGGCGGGTTTTTTTGTTTTATGGTTTTGCTGATTTTTTGTGCCGTATTTATTGAATTTGCTTAAACATCAAATAAGTCTTTCAAAAGCTCACAGAGGATGTCTCAGAAAATCTCTTCTTCAAAAACAATATTCCATCGTCCGAATGCGACGTAGGAGCGAGAGGATATGGAATCGTTGTTTTTGAAGCTTTTACGACGATTCCATATCCGCCAGCCGGCGGACGATGGAATATCGTAACGATTTATAATTTTGAGACATCCTCCAGATGTCCGTGATTCTTCTGGCAAAACATCGTAATATTCAAGTGACAAATTAATATTTACCACGCGAAAATTTGCAGAAATTTTGTTTTTATTAAATTCGCAACAAAAAGCATGAAGAAAATCGCCATAGTTTTATCGGGATGCGGAGTGTTCGACGGAACCGAAATACACGAAGCCACCATGAGTATGCTGGCTGTCGACCAGCAGGGAGCGCAATATGAGCTGTTTGCGCCGGATATTAATCAGGCCCACGTGATCAATCATCTCACCGGAAAACCTGGCGAAGAAATTCGCAATGTGCTTGTTGAATCGGCCCGCATTGCACGAGGAAAAATCAGAAACCTGAAAGATTTCAACCCGGCAGAATTCGACGCACTGCTTTTTCCGGGCGGATCTGGCGCAGTCAGGAATCTGAGTGATTATGCATTCAAAGGAGTAGAAATGAGCGTGAATTCAGATGTTGAGAAAGCAATAAAATCGATGCATGCTGCTGGCAAACCCATCGGGGCTTTATGTATTGCACCAGTGTTGCTTGCAAAAGTGATTGGCGGATGCAACGTGACCATAGGCAACGACAAAGATACCGCTTCACATATTGAAAAAATGAGCGCCCACCACAGCAGCACCAACGCCACTGGAATTGTGATTGATGAAAAGAACAAACTGGTCACCACACCCTGCTATATGCTTGGCACCCGAATTTCGGAGATTTACGAAGGAACCGGAAAAGTTGTTACGGCGCTGTTGAAAATGATGTAGCCCTAACTTCCTCGAGTGCTTCCTGAATTACGTTCCAGCACTTTTCTGCGCTTTCTGTCCATGAAAAAGCCATGGCTCTTTTCATCCCTTTTTCGCAAAGAGAAATTCGCAGGTTTTCGTCGTCAGTCAGTTTTTTCATTGCATTTGCAATTTCTCCAACATCATGCGGATTGGCAAGCAGAGCCGAACCCCCTGCTACTTCAGGAATGGACGAAACATCGGAGGCAACTACCGGGACACAGGAGGCAAACGCCTCTATCACAGGAACACCAAAACCTTCAAAGACTGACATATAGAGCAGCGCAAATGCCGAGCCCAGGGCTTCCCCAAGTGCCTTATTATCGAGATATCCGGTAAAAACAATGTCTTTTCTATACGGGTTGCTGCTGAGAATATTTCCAAGGTTTTTATTGACAAAGAGTTCCCGCCCACTCACTACAAGCGGATAATCACAATTCGTTTGTTTTCGGAAAAGGGTGTATGCCTCGATTGTTTTTGCCAGATTTTTCCGGGGATGAATGGATCCCAAAACAAAAAAATATGGTTTACCGCTTGTCAACTTAAATCTTGTTTCGGAAATGACCCATGAGTTTAATGGCGCAAAGTGGCTGGCAACGCCATTGTAAACAACATGAATTTTATTCTCCGGCGTTTTGTATTGCTCAATTATGTCATTCCGGCTGAAATCCGAAACCGTAATTACCTTGATGGCCTTGCTAATAAACCGGGACGTTTTTGTATTGTAATACGAACTGTATGTTAGCGGCAGGTCGTAGGGATAATGCACAAAATTCAGATCATGGATTGCTGTAATCGTTGGACAGTGCGCTTTCAGGGAGTTGATATTGTCCGCCGAAATAAAAATATCAGCTTTGATTTTCTTTAGCTTCATTGGCACAGACCACTCATACCAAAAGTAATAAAGTCTTGGGTGCCTGGCCGGAGGAAATAAAAAATGGATTTTCACGTTTTCAGGCAAATCAATACCAAGTCGGGGTTTGCGGTCGAAAAACCAATGGAATTCAGCTTCGGGATGAAGTCGGCTAAGCTCAGTCGCAATGTTCATTTCGAAGCGACCGATGCCCTCCATACGACCCGGAATCCAGTGGCGGGTGTTGATGGCAATAACCGGTTTTCGCTCCGTAAGATTCATTTTGATTAATTTAGCTGCAAATTTGCGCTTTTTTTGTCAATTTCCCTAATGCAGAAAAAATTCATCATAAATCTGTTTTTCCTCATCGGCATCAACCTGCTGGTGAAACCATTCTGGATTTTCGGCATTGACCGGACTGTTCAGAATGCAGTGGGAGCTGCAGATTACGGGCTGTATTTCGCCGTAATGAATTTTTCGTTCCTGTTCGGATTCATGCTCGATTTTGGCCTGACCGGTTTCAATAACCGCAGTGTAGCTCAGCATGAACATATGGCCGGCAAATATACCGGGAGCATTCTTGGAATGAAATCGGCGCTGGCATTGCTTTATGCGCTCATTTCATTTGTTGCTGCATTCCTGATTGGCTACGACACCATCCATTTCAAATTGCTGATCTGGCTCGGAATAAACCAAATTCTTTCGTCATTCATTCTGTTTCTGCGGTCCAATATTTCAGGTATGCAGATGTTCAAAACCGACAGCCTTTTGTCGGTGCTTGACCGCCTGCTCATGATCGTTTTCTTTTCTGTTTTGCTGTGGGGAAATGTTTTTGACGTAAGCATCGACATATTTTATTTTGCAGCATTTCAGACCCTCTCCTACCTCATCACTTTTCTGATTGCATTGTTCATCGTTCTGCGAAAGGTAAAGCTGTCGAAAATCAAGTGGAGCAACAAGTTGAATATTGTTCTATTCAGACAGAGTCTGCCGTTCGCTGTGTTGAATTTTCTGATGCTTTTCTACTACCGGGTCGATTCCGTTATGATTGAGCGACTGCTGCCACAAGGCTCATTACATGCAGGGATCTACGCTTCGGCCTATCGTATTCTTGATGCATTCGGTATGTTTTCTTATTTGTTTTCTGTTATTCTTCTGCCATTTTTCAGCCGATTGATGTCCAAAAAGCAGGATGTAGGGCCATTTCTGCAGCTATCGGCCATTTTGCTTCTGAGCTCGGCCATGATGGTGTCGGCTGTTTCTTTGTTCAATGCCGACCTGATTATGAACTGGCTGTATACCGAACATGTGACTGAATCGGCGCGGGTGCTGCAAATACTCATGTTCACTTTTATTCCGGTTTCGTCGGTCTATATTTTTGGAACATTGCTCACGGCCTGGGGAAGCATGAAAAAGCTGAATATCATCGCGCTTTTGGGCGTGGTCCTGAATATCGGACTCAATCTGATTCTCATCCCGCGCTTTCTTGAAACCGGTGCAGCCTGGTCGGCCCTCATCACACAATCATTGGTAGCCATTTCGCAAATTGTGCTGGCTTTTATTATTGTAAAACCTTCCGGCCTGAGCAGAACCATCACGCTGCTTATCATATTTGCGCTGGTGATATTCCCGACAGCATGGATTACCGGTACTGCGCAAATGCAGGCCGGCATTGCCATTATAATTATTGCAGCTGTGTGGATACTATTTCTGCTGGTTAACACGTTACTGATGTTCCGAAGGAACAAACTCACCATAAGCGACCTTCTTTCATGGAGAAAAAACTAAATCTGGGCTGCGGCCACGACATCCGGCAAGGATGGATTAACCTTGATATTGCGCCCATTGAGGGCGTGGATGTAGTGCACGACATCAATAAACTGCCGTTGCCATTTGATAACGAGAGCATGGATTTTATCCTTTGCCAGGATATTTTTGAGCATATTGAATACATTCCATTGCTTCAGGAGTTGCACCGCATTCTGAAGCCGGGCGGCGTTGTTGAAATCCGGGTTCCGCATTTCAGTTCAAGATTCAATTTCATTGATCCGACCCACAAAAAAATGTTTTCCATTCAGACCTTTGATTTTTTCACACAGCACGCGCCATTCGAAAGATCATACTATTTCCCGTTTCATTTTGAAAAAGCCGTTTACCGAAAAATTGCCTTTTCGAAAAGCTGGGTGTTTTTCATTAATTTTCTGATTGAACCATTGGTGAATTGCGGCCAGCGCATGCGCACATTCTACGAAGCATCATTTCTCTCCAGACTTTTTCCGTGTGCGAACATCATTGTACGTTTAAAGAAATAAACCCAACACAATAAATTCGAAACATTACCTTTGCATTGTCAATTATCAGCCCCATGAAAGAAAGCACCACCCCGAAAGAACTGACATTTGAAAACACAAACTTTCTGTTTTTCCTTTTCAAATGGAGAAAACTGCTCATCATCATTTGTATTGCAGCGGTTGTAATTTCAGCCGGAATATCGCTGTTGATCAAGAACAAATATGTGTCAACAGTTGTAATTTTCCCGACCTCCACCAATGCAGTTTCAAAAGCGCTGATATCAAGTCAGTATGGAGCAAAGGAAGATATCATGGCGTTTGGTGAAGATGAAGACGCAGAGCAGATGCTTCAGATTCTCAATTCAAATGAAATTCGTCAGCGAATTATTCAAAAGTTCGACCTGCTGAAACATTATGACATTGATCCGGAATCAAAATTCAGGAACACCCGTTTGTACGAAACTTACAACGAAAACATTTCCTTCAACAGAACCGAGTATATGGCCGTTGAAATCAAGGTGGTTGATGAGAATCCGCAGATGGCAGCCGACATTGCCAATGAAATTGCAAACCTGTATGATACGGTAAAAAATAATCTGCAGAAGCAACGCTCATACGAAGGTTTTAAAATTGTTGAAGGAGCCTATACCGAATTGGAAAAAGACATTGAAACAAAAGAAGATTCATTGTCAATCCTCCGCAGCAAAGGTGTTCAGGATTACGAATCGCAAGCCGAACGTTTGTATGAAGGTCTTGCGCGTGAGATTGGGAGCGGAAATCAGCGTGCTGTGAATCAGATTCAGGAACGTCTTGACACCCTTGCAAAATACGGCTCTGCCTACGTTTCGCTGCGCGACGGGCTTGAGCACGACAAAAAACAACTCAGTGATTTGAAGGGTAAATACGAAGAAGCAAAGGTAGATGCAGAATCTTCTCTTCCACAAAAATTTGTTGTTGACTACGCATTCAAAGCTGAGAAAAAATCATATCCAGTTCGCTGGCTCATTGTTGTTATTTCGACATTTGCCACATTGCTCACTTCAATCATTCTGATTATTCTGTACGAAAATTTCAGAAAATTCAAACAGCTTACAGCCGTAGAATAATCAGAACTCAATGAACACCGGCCTCGCAAAAAACTTTCTAACTTCGAAAACCGAACGATGGATTCTGGCTCTGTCATTTATTTTCCTATTGACAAATCTGGCAGCCATTGTTTTTAAAGAAAATTATTTTCTTGCACTTCTGCCTGTTTTTCTTGGTCTGGTTTATCTGTATTTTTTTTCCGTCGAAACAATTTTCCTGATCATTGCATTCACATCACCGCTGGCAATCAATCTCAGCGACTGGGATGCGAGACTTGCCGTGAGTCTTCCAACAGAGCCATTACTTGCCGGCCTGCTGTTGATATTTCTTTTGAAATCGCTCTATGAATTTAATAACTGGAAAGCCTTTCTGCGAAATCCAATCACTATTGCCTTCCTGTTTTATTTTGTGTGGCTCGCCTTCAGCAGCCTCACAAGCCAGATGCCAGTGATATCCTGGAAATATTTTGCCTCACATCTCTGGCTCATAGTGCCCATGTATTTTTTTGGAACACGGCTTTTTTTCATCAAAGAAAACACGCAACGCAACTTTATTATCGTTCAGTTTATTGCCCTCACTTTTGTTGCAATATACACCCTTGTGCGGCATGCCGGCTACAATTTCGGCGACGACGAAAGTCATTGGGTGATGCAGCCTTTTTATAAGGACCATGCCATTTACGGCTCTGCCATTGCAATGTTTATTCCGGTTATGTTTTTCATGGCGACAGAAAAGAAATACAATTTCACGCAGAAGTTTTTCATAATGGCTTCTATTGTTGTACTGGTGCTGGCGCTGCTGTTTTCCTACAGCCGTGCTGCGTGGATGGGCTTTGCTATTGCGGCCGGCATTGGCGTTGTTGTGTTGTTCCGGATTAAATTCAAAGTCATTATTGTTGCATTATTAACGTTGCTGCTGGCCGGATTTTTCTTTCAGACACAGATCATGCATCGGCTCGAAAAAAACAAGCAGGACTCATCGGAAGACATTGTAGAAAACATTGAATCGATGAGTAATATATCGACCGATGCGAGCAATCTGGAGCGCATCAATCGCTGGAATTGCGCATTGCGAATGGCCGCCGATCATCCTCTTACAGGCACAGGCCCTGGCACTTATCAGTTTTTGTATGCCCCTTATCAGTTTTCGTACGAAAAAACAATAATCAGCACCAACGCAGGAACCCTTGGAAATGCGCACTCTGAATTTCTTGGAGCGCTGGCTGAGACTGGAATTCCAGGCATGCTGATTATGATTTTTCTGGTGTTTTCAATCTTTTATATTGGCTTTGTTACCTACACAAAACTTCGGGTTATTGATCGAAGCAAAGCCAGATTTATTCTGGGTTTGCTACTGGGTTTGGTCACCTATTTTGTGCATGGTTTTCTGAATAATTTTCTTGATTCCGATAAAATCGCCATTCCGGTCTGGGGCTTTGTTGCTATTATTGTGGCCAATAGACTTGCACTGGAAAACAAGAAAGTCGAAGACCACTCTGCAAACTAAAAGAGGAAGTCTCAAAATAACTACTTCTTCAAAAACAATATTCCATCGTCCGAATGCGACGTAGGAGCGTAAGGATATGGAATCGTTGTTTTTGAAGCAGCTACGACGATTCCATATCCGCCTATCGGCGGACGATGGAATATCGTAACGATTAATAATTTTAAGGCATCCTCATGCCATGTTGCGAGGCATAAAAAAACCCGGTCTTTCCGGGTTTCAATATTTAAAGATTTCTATTTCAATTTTTCAAAGATTTCCGGCAAGCGTTTAATCATGGCCAGTTCTTTCATTTTGTCAACGGCATCGCGAACCGGACTGCCGAAATAGGTTTTTCCACCTTCGATTGATTTGGCAACGCCGGATTGTCCGAGAACAACCGCGCCTTTTCCAATAACAAGGTCTTTCTGAACACCCACCTGACCCCAGAGAATCACGTCGTCTTCGAGTTTCACAACGCCGGCAATTCCTACCTGAGATGAAATCAAACAATTACGGCCGATAATGGTGTCGTGTCCGACCTGAATATGATTGTCGAGTTTCGATCCCCATCCAACGGTAGTGTCACCGGAAACGCCACGATCGACTGTGCAGCAGGAGCCAATTTCAACATTGTCTTCAATTACAACGCGACCACAACCTTCCAGTTTGTCGTAGAAATCCGGTCTGCGTTTAAAATAAAAAGCTTCGCCACCAATCACGGTACCGCTGTTTATAATCACATTGTCGCCAATGACCGTATCTGCATGAATTGTAGCATTGGCCATAATGATGCAATTGCGGCCGATTTTAACATTATGTCCAACAAAAACCAGAGGCTCAATGATGGTGCCTTCACCAATTTCGGCACTTGGGCTAATGGAAGACTGTGAAGGAATAAAGGGTTTGAAGTGCCTGGCAAGCTTCACATAATCGCGGAACGGATCGTCCGAAATAATGAGGGCTTTCCCTGCAGGAGCTTCTACGTCTTTGTTAATAATCACTGTTGTGGCTGCAGATTCCAGCACCTTCGTATAATACTTCGGATGATCAACAAAAGAAAGATCTCCTGGTTCAACGCTGTGAATTTCATTCAATCCTGTGACAATAAAATCGGGAGAGCCCTTCATCTGAACCGTTTTGGCACCGATGATGTCAACCATTTGCTGTAAAGTGTAGTTTTTGGAGAATTTCATGGAACAGTAGTTACTGGTTATTCTTTCACACGTTCGGAATATTCTCCGGTACGGGTATCGACTTTAATTTTATCGCCTGTGTTAACAAAAAGAGGAATTCCAATGCTGGCACCTGTTTCCAAAGTTGCCCGCTTCAGAGAATTCGTTGCCGTATCGCCTTTCACACCAGGCTCGCTGTATGTGATTTCAAGCGCTACAAATGGAGGCAGTTCGCAGCTGAGCGGAGATTCGGTATCGGCATGAAAAACAACTTCGACGGCCTGACCTTCTTTCAAAAACTGGGGAGCATTGATGAGTTCCTCCTCAAGAGAAAACTGCTCATAGGTTTCCTGATGCATGAAAAAATAGGTCTTATCCTCTTTGTACAAATACTGATAAGGCCTGCGTTCGACTCTTTGAATTTCAATCTTGAAGCCCGAAGGGAACGTGTTTGGAATCACACGGCCAGTGGTAAGGCTTTTCAGGCGGGTACGCACAAAAGCTGCACCTTTTCCAGGTTTAACATGCTGAAATTCAATAACAACATACAAGTCGTTGTTGAAAGAAATACAAAGTCCGTTTTTAATATCTGCCGTTGTTGCCATTGATAATTTTTTGCAGCTGCAAAATTACACATTTTGCTCATTGGTCAAACACTCTTTCAGATATTAACCTGATTATTCGACTCCTGCCGTTTTTTTGGAAAAAGAAATATTTATTCAAGCTGCTACTGATTTTATGCAAAACGACATGTTCTGACATATGCTTTTTCGAATATATTTAACGTTTTATCATATATATCTGTGTTTTCATCTAAAATATGTAGAAGACCTTGATTTCTGAACATCAATGTCGTATATTTAAGAAATGTTTTTTTAAAGCCAGAAAGCATGATTTTAAGTTTACTCAACACTTCATTTTTTAACTTTTGGCTACCTGAAATATTTCACATTAGGGGGACTATACTTTTAGCTTCTAATGTTGTCAAAGATTCGTTAGTTTCACGCACCAGAAAGCTTTTTCAAGAAAAGACACCGGAATATGTTTTCGTTTCATCTCACACCTGAAACGCACAAAATATCGAGCCATGAAAAAATTTTACAAGATTATCGGGTTACGGTTTCAGTTTGGACGGCTACCGGCAAGATTGCCGGCATTGCTGTTCATAGTTGCAACTCTTCTTGCAGCTCCGGTATCGACCAGCGCCCAGTCAGGGCTGTGCGATCCGACTGTTCCGTTTTTCACAGTTGATCTAACGGCAAGTCCATCCGGGACATGGATTTCGCCAACTGTTGTACGCACCGACAATTGTTGCGGCACAACAAGTCCGGATCGATGTCTTGAATTTGAAATTACATTGAACACCGGGACCATTGCCATCAATTTCGATATTGCTTCAGGAGCTGTTCCTCCAGGGGCTATGTTTTATCAAATCGACTGCGGCCCTCCGGTACAGGTTGGAACACCCATCTGCTTAACTGGTCCCGGCCCGTACACACTCACCTTCTGTAAGCCGGGAAACAACCCAAACACCTATGCAATTATCGCTCTTCCTGAACCATCGGTTGGTCCTCCTGTTTATGCGAGCAGCACTTGTCCCGCCAGTATCTGGGTTGATGGACTGGTGCCAGGAACAATCACCTGGACCGATATCACCGGAGGAGGTCTGTACAATTCCTACCTCAGCTGCACCGGCTGTGCTTCGCCAATTGTTACTCCTGCCGCCGGACATCCGGCTTATGTCGATTATGTAGCCTGCGGAACCATTGCGGCAGGTGCATGTTCAGGATCTTCTACTTTCTGCGACACTGTGCGTGTGAATATGTTCGATCCAATTGAAGCAACTGTAAACCCAAATCCTGCCTTTTTCTGTCCTTCGGATCCTGGTGTTCAGCTCACAGGTTCACATACAGGCGGTTTCGGAACTGTTGTTTACAACTGGTATAATTCGTCATGGGTTTCAGTTGGAAGCGGCACAGGATATTTTGCAACCGCAGCAGGCACCTATTATCTTGTTGTAACTGATGATATGAGTGCAACATGCCCCGCTGACACTGTACCCGTCGTTGTTTCATTATACGTTCCCCCAATACTTATTTCTCCGAATTATGCCGGAATCTGCGAAGGAACCTCGGTGACATTGACAGCCACCGGAGCCGAAACATACGTCTGGGCACCAACTACCGGCCTTACTCCTTCAACCGGATCGGTTGTTATTGCAGCTCCTGCAGCAACCACTACCTATACTGTTACCGGCACCGACATACACGGATGTACGGGTTCCATGTCGGTTCTGATTGATATTTTTCCACTTCCTGTCATTGAAGCAGGCCCCGACCAGGAAATTTGCCTGGGTGAGTCAGCTCAGCTAAACGGCAGCGGCGCTTTCTCCTATGAGTGGACCCCGGCCGCAACGCTGAATAATCCAAATATTGCCAATCCGATTGCTACTACTGCAGTAACAACCACTTATTATCTTACCGGATATTCTATCGGAGGCAACCTAATATATAATGGTAACTTCGAATTGGGAAACACAGGATTTACAACTGACTATGTTTATGATCCTGATCTTGTCCCCGAAGGAAATTATTATATCACCAACAACCCCAATACCCATCACTCTAATTTCGCACCCTGTGCAGATCACTCAGTTGCCCCGGGAGCACAAATGATGGTTGTTAACGGCGCCCCAAATGCCAATGAGGAAGTCTGGTGTATGAATGTTGCCGTAGTACCGAATACGGATTATGCTTTTTCCACCTGGATTACGAGTGTACATCCCACCAATCCGGCCGTGCTGCAATTTTCTATCAACAGCGTGCTTCTTGGAAGCCCATTCACTGCAACAGCAACCACCTGCGACTGGCAGCAGTTTTATGAAATCTGGAACAGCGGCGCTACAAGCTCTGCTCAGATTTGCATCGTCAATCAGAACGTAATCCGCAATGGAAACGATTTTGCCATTGACGATATTGGCTTTGCTCCGCTTTGCTCCAATGTTGACTCAGTGACAGTAACTGTCAATCCCAATCCTGTTTTAACCGTCACTTCAACGGATCCTGATATTTGTGTTGGTGGAAGCACCACTCTGACTGTTACTTCAGATGTTCCGGGAACAACTTTTGTCTGGAGCAATGGTGCAACAACACCGTCCATTACCGTATCGCCTGTCACTACCACCACATACAGCGTTACAGGAACAGCCCTCGGCTGCACCGGCACCGCCAGTTTTCAGGTTGTTGTCAACCCGCTGCCGATAATAACAGTTGCAGCTTCCGACCCGAATATCTGCGTGGGTGAAAGCTCAACATTAACGGCTACAAGCGATATTCCCGGCAGTTCTTTCCTGTGGAGCACGGGCGCCAATACCGCCTCAATTACCGTTTCACCGATTGCGACCACTATTTATAATGTAACAGTTACCAGTCCTGAGGGATGCGTAACTACAGGAGCCGTAACAGTTACCGTTTTCCCGAATCCGGTGCTTACAGTTACTTCAAGCGACGGTGTTATTTGCTTCGGCGATCCATCGACCCTGACGGTTTCTTCAAATATTCCGGCCACTACATTTGCATGGAGCACCGGAGCAACTACTGCAAATATCACTGTTAATCCAGTAGCTACAACCACCTATTTTGTGACCGGGACTGCTGCCAATGGTTGTACAGGCACTGCAAGCATTCAGATTATTGTCAATCCATTGCCGGTTATTACTGTTGCTGCATCTGATCCCAATATTTGTGTAGGTGAAAGCTCGATACTTACAGCCACCAGTGACATTGCAGGAAGCTCATTCCTCTGGAGCACGGGTGCCGGCACCGCTTCAATCACTGTTTCGCCAGTAGCAACAACAACCTATAATGTCACTGTTACCAGTCCGGAAGGATGTGTAACTACAGGTTCTGTGTTGGTTACTGTATTTCCGAATCCAGTACTTACTGTCAATGCCAGCTCAAACGCAATCTGTTTCGGCGATCCAACCACAATTAATGTGACTTCAAATCTTCCCGGGACCACCTTTGCGTGGAGTTCCGGTGAAGTTACCGCCGCAATCACGGTTAGTCCTGTTGCAACAACTACATACTTTGTAACCGGAACCGCAGCCAACGGCTGTACGGGTACCGCAAGCATTCAGATTATTGTCAACCCGCTGCCGATTATAACTGCTGCAGCTTCCGATGCCAATATCTGTGTTGGCGAAAACTCTGTATTAACGGCTACAAGCGACATTGCCGGAAGCTCATTCCTCTGGAGCAACGGTGCAAACACAGCTTCAATCACTGTTTCACCTGTCGCAACCACCACATACAACGTGACCGTTACAAGTCCCGAAGGATGTGTAACCACTGGTTCTGTTTTAGTAAACGTATTTCCAAATCCTGTTCTGACAGTAAATGCAATGGACGGCATCATTTGTTTCGGCGATCCTTCAACCCTGACGGTTTCTTCGAATCTGCCCGCCACTTCATTTGTCTGGAGTACCGGAGCAACCACCACAAACATTACTGTTAATCCAACAGCAACCACCACCTATTTTGTGACCGGAACGGCAGCCAACGGCTGTACCGGAACGGCAAGCATTCAGGTTATTGTCAATCCGCTACCGGTAATCACAGTTGCCGCATCCGACGCTAATTTATGTGTTGGCGAAAGCTCTGTGTTGACAGCTACCAGCGATATTGCAGGCAGCACCTTCTTGTGGAGCAATGGCGGAAATACAGCTTCAATTACTGTATCACCTGTTGCAACGACCACATACAATGTCACAGTAACAAGCCCTGAAGGATGTATTACAACAGGATCTGTTTTGGTCACTGTTTTCCCGAATCCAGTACTTACTGTAAACGCAAGTTCAGGCACAATCTGTTTAGGAGAGTCTTCAACACTAAGCGTCGCTTCAAATCTTCCAGCCACAACCTTTGAGTGGAATACAGGTCAGACAACAACAAGTATAACTGTTAATCCTACTGCAACAACCACCTATTTTGTGACCGGGACTGCTGCCAATGGCTGTACAGGAACCGCAAGCATTGAGATAATCGTCAACCCGCTGCCGGTTATTACTGTAGCTACATCTGATGCAAACATTTGTGTGGGAGAAAGCTCTGTATTAACGACTACAAGCGACATTGCAGGAAGTTCATTCCTTTGGAGCAACGGTGTAAACACTGCTTCTATCACGGTTTCACCCGTTGCAACAACAACCTATAATGTTACTGTTACCAGCCCTGAAGGATGTGTAACCACGGGTTCTGTTTTAGTTACTGTATTCCCGAATCCGGTACTTGCAATCAGTGCAAGTTCAAGCGCCATCTGTTTCGGTGATCCGACAACAATAAACGTCACTTCCAATCTGCCCGGCACAACGTTCAGCTGGAGTTCAGGTCAAACCACGGCTGCCATTACGGTAAGCCCGGTGAGCACTACAACATACATCGTAACCGGTACAGCTGCCAACGGATGTACAGGTACAACCAGCATTGAGATCATTGTAAATCCGCTGCCGGTAATCACTGTTGCCACCTCTGACGCTAATATTTGTGTGGGTGAAAGCTCTGTATTGACCGCTTCAAGCGACATTGCAGGAAGTTCATATCTCTGGAGCAATGGAGCAAACACCGCTTCAATCACGGTTTCACCCGTTGCAACAACAACCTATAATGTTACAGTTACCAGCCCTGAAGGATGTGTCACTACGGGTTCTGTGTCCGTTAATGTTTTCCCCAACCCGGTATTGACTGTTACTACAACCGCTACAGAAATCTGCAACGGCGCTGCGGCAACAATTACAGTGTCATCATCGGTTGCAGGAACAACCTATGAATGGAATACAGGATCGACAAATACATCCATCAGTGTCGGCCCGAACACAACGACCATCTATTCCGTAACCGGAACTGCAGCAAACGGCTGCACAGGCACTGCAAGCATTCAAATTATTGTGAATCCTCTTCCGATAATCACAATGACTGTTTCCGACAGCATAATTTGTGACGGCGAAAGTGTAACAATGACCGCTGCATCTGATATTGCAGGTTCATCATTCCTCTGGAGCACAGGCGCATTAACACCTCAGATTATTGTGACTCCCAGCCTGACCAACACCTATTACCTGACTGTCACGTCACCACAGGGTTGCGTATCGACCGCCAATGCCACAATCATTGTCAACCCGAATCCGGTGCCGGGCATTGTTGCATCCTCAGGCGCTATTTGCCTTGGAACAACAGCAACGCTGACAACCAACACCAATATTGCAGTGAGCAGTTATCTGTGGAACAATGCAGAAACAAACCCGACCATTTTTGTTTCACCGGCAAGCACCAGCTCATACACTGTAACGGTTACAACTGCAGAAGGCTGTACAGGCACTGCTGACATCACGATTGTTGTCAATCCTCTGCCAAACATAAATGTGACAGCTCCAACGGCAGCCATTTGTCTGGGATCGTCGGTTGATCTTACTGCAAACAGCAATCATCCATCGACAACATATTTATGGAATACAGGGCAGACTACCGGCACCATCAACGTGTCTCCGGCCGCAACAAGCACCTATACAGTAACCGGAACCGACATGAATGGATGTACGGGTGTTGCTGAATATGCGGTCACTGTAAATCCGCTGCCTGATGTTAACATCGTTTCCGCACAGAATGAAATCTGTCAGGGAATGAGTAATCAGCTGACGGCCTCCAGTAACATTGCCAACACCAATTACATTTGGAACACCGGACAAACTACAACGTCCATCATTGTCAGTCCGACGTCCAATACGACTTATGAGGTAACTGGCACCGATGCCAACGGCTGCACCGGAAGCAATCTTATCACCATTCAGGTGAATCCGAATCCACCGGTAGCCATCAACCCGAATACGTTTACCATTTGCCCGGGCGATACAGCAACACTGAACGCATCATCAAGCAGTCTGTTGAGTTTTGTATGGAACACTGGGGCAACGACAAACAGCATTTTAGTCTGGCCGGCATCGACTACCAATTACACTGTTACCGGAACTGACGACAATGGTTGCGTCGGCGCAGCATCAGCTACCATCGTTGTCCGTAACGCACCTATTATTTCAGTGAGCCCATTCAATCCCAATATCTGTCATGGCGGTTCTGTGACAATGATTGCTTCGGGAGCTGTTCTCTATGACTGGACTCCAGCCACAGGTCTCAATACCAATGTCGGCAATATCGTTGTTTCTTCTCCGGATTCAACACAAACATATATTGTTGCCGGTGTTGATCTTTATGGATGTCAGGGCTCAGCCAACATCACCGTTATCGTGCATCCTATTCCAACGGTTGACTTCGTCGCAGATGAAACAGATATTTGTCTGGCCACTGTTGTACACTTCTCTGGAATTGCTTCACCGTCGATACAATCATGGGTGTGGGACTTTGGTGACCCATCTGCAGGTTCAGGCAATTCTTCCGCTGTGCAGAATCCGATGCACGCTTATTTTGAAACAGGAACCTATACAATAGGGCTGAGTGTAACGACCACTGCAGGTTGCAAAAATGCGATTCAGAAGCCAAGCTACATCATTGTACATCCAAATCCCATTGCGAGTTTCGCACGCACACCAGATATCACAACCCTTGAATATCCGACTATTCAGTTCTACGATCAATCGTTGGGCGAATCGTGGCGTCTCTGGGATTTTGATGATCCGGGCAGTGGACTTGACAACAACAGCATTGCCAAGAACCCGACACATACTTACAGTGCAGAAGGCGAATACTGGGCAACATTATTTGTCAAAAACGAATGGGAATGCATGGATTCAGTAAGTAACCGCATTATCATCAACCCGACCTGGGATGAATATATTCCGTCGGCATTCTCACCCAATGATGACGGCAACAATGACATCTTCAGACCGATGGGATTCAACATCGACTTCACTCAGTACAAGATGTACATTTACGATCGTTGGGGTAAAGAAATTTTCGATACCGACAACATTGAAGAAGGCTGGGATGGCAGAGTAAACGACCACGGAGAAACCGTTCAGCAGGACGTTTATGTGTATCTGATCATTCTCACCGACATTACAGGACTTGAACATCAGTTTATCGGACACGTAACCGTTGTCAAATAAACCAGTTCAATTACATGGCTCAAAAAACCCTCCTGTCCCGGAGGGTTTTTTTATGAAGTCGAGTAAGTCACGCGTCGGGAGACGCGCGCCCAATTCGAGTCACGCATCAACGTAAAACGTTGCATGCAGGAGAATCGCGCCCAGAGCAAGATCAAGGTCAAGATCAAGGTCAAGGTTGAGATAAAGGTTGAGATAAAGCCGTTGATCAGCTTTTTAGAAAATCACTGACTTTCGCCGCGGCCTCACTGACGGCGATGTCCAGGTGATCATTGGTGATTACAATATCAAACTGCGGAGCAAAACTGAGTTCGTATTTTGCACGATCGAGTCGTTTCTGAATAGATTCTTCCGATTCTGTATGTCTGAATCTGAGCCGTTCTTCAAGGATTTCGAATGATGGTGGCTGAATAAAAACTGAAAGTGCATTTTCTCCGAAAATTTTTTTCAGACTCACGCCACCTTTCACATCCACATCAAAAATAATGGCTTTGCCTTCGTTCCAAACGCGCTCTACTTCTAATTTTAAAGTGCCGTAATATAGTCCATCGTAAACTTCCTCCCATTCAACAAATTCATTTTGTCCCACTTTTTTTCTGAACTGTTCAATAGAAAAAAAGAAATAATCGACTCCGTCTATTTCGTTTTCGCGCGGTTGGCGACTGGTTGCCGAAATTGAGAATCCAAGCGGCAATCCGGCATCAATAAGCTTGTGAACAATGGTTGTTTTGCCTGCTCCGCTGGGCGCTGAAAAAATCACGGCTTTTCTCATACTACAGAATATTGGCCAATTGTTCCTTGATTTTTTCAAGCTCATCTTTCATCACAACGATGCGTTTCTGGATTTCAAAAAAACTGCTTTTATTTCCAAGTGTATTTATTTCGCGACCCATTTCCTGAGAAATGAAGCCCAGCTTTTTTCCTGCAGGCTCCTGATCATCCTGAGCCAATGTGTTTTTGAAATATTCGATGTGTTTTGCCAATCTCACTTTTTCCTCATTGATGTCCATTTTATCAAGGTAATAAAACAGCTCCTGCTCCAATCGTGATTCATCTGCATTCACATTCAACTGCGCCTGCAGCAGCTCCTTGTTCAGTCGTTCACGCACCTGTTCCTTGCGTTCCGGATCAAGCTTTTCGATTTCAGGCAAGAGCTCTCCGATCAACTGCACATGTTTAAGCATGTCTTTTTCAAGGATTTTTCCTTCTTCAATTCTGAATGCATCGGTTTCTTCGCATGCCATGCGAACCAATTCAAACAAAGCGCTCCACTCATCTTCGGCAACAACTGGGGTTCCATAACCGACCACTTCGGGAAGACGAATCAGAATTTCCATCCAGTTTTCCGGTCTGGCAATTCCAAGATGATCGGAAAGCAGCGAAAGTTCCTTAAAATATTTTTCAGCCAAAACTGTATTTACGCTGGCATCGGCATTTGAAACGTCTTCGATGATCACATTGATGTCTATTTTTCCACGCACCAGAATTTTTGCAGCGATATCGCGAATCTGGTTTTCACGTTCACGGTACCGGAACGGAGTCTTTACAGAAAGATCGAGCTGTTTATTGTTGAGTGTTCGCACCATTACCGCAACTGTTGAATTACCAACCGTTGCATGCACCCTTCCGAATCCTGTCATTGATCTGAGCATACGGGTTTATTGTTTTTTATTTTTCTCCAAAAGTTTTTTAATACTGTTCAATTTCATCAGTGCCTCAACCGGCGTGAGCATATCAACATTGGTGTTTAAAATATCGTCGCGCAAATTTTCCAGAAGCGGATCGTCGAGTTGAATGAGACTGAGTTGAAATGATTCCGCCGATGTTTTGGTTTTGTTTGTTTCGTTTACCGAAATGTCTGAACCATGTTCTTTTTCAAGCCGCACAAGAATTTCACCTGCTCGCTCGATGATAGTCCGGGGCACGCCAGCCATGCGGGCTACGTGAATTCCGAAGCTGTGCTCTGTTCCACCGGGCGTGAGTTTTCGGATGAACACAATATTATTTCCGCTCTCTTTTACAGAGATATGAAAATTTCTGACGCGCGGCAAATAAGTCGCCAACTCATTCAGCTCGTGGTAGTGTGTTGCAAAGAGTGTTTTGGCGCGGTAGAGCGGATGGTTGTGCAGATACTCCGTTATCGACCAGGCAATGGAAATGCCGTCGTAGGTTGACGTTCCACGACCGATTTCATCGAGCAAAATAAGGCTTCGCGAAGAAAGATTATTGAGAATACTGGCGGTCTCGTTCATTTCAACCATAAAGGTCGATTCACCGGAAGTGAGATTATCGGAGGCTCCCACGCGGGTGAAAATTTTATCCACCATTCCAATCTCTGCTGAATCAGCCGGAACAAAACTTCCACACTGCGCCAATAAAACAATCAAAGCTGTCTGCCTTAGTAGTGCTGATTTTCCGGCCATATTCGGCCCAGTGAGAATTATGATCTGTTGATCATCACTGTTGAGTTGCACATCGTTTTCAACATATTTATCTCCCGGAGGAAGCTGCGTTTCAATGACCGGGTGACGGCCGCCTTTGATGTCAATGGCCAGGCCATCATTGAGCTGCGGGCGACAGTAATTATTTTCGGAAGCTATCAGTGCAAAAGATAAAAATACATCAAGCATCGCCAGCAATGCGGCATTTTTCTGCAATGCACTTGTAAACGGCATCGACTGCTGAATGAGCTGAACGTAGAGTTCCTGTTCGATGCGCAGGATTTTTTCTTCGGCACCCAGAATTTTTTCTTCATATGTTTTCAGCTCCGGAGTAATGTAGCGTTCTGCATTTGCGAGTGTTTGCTTCCGGATCCATTCTTCCGGCACCTTATCTTTATGCGTGTTGGTCACTTCGAGATAGTAACCAAAAACATTGTTGAAACTAATTTTCAAAGAAGAAATCCCTGTGCGCAATGCCTCATTCTGCTGAATTCCGGAAAGAAAGTTTTTACTATCGGTACTCAGCAATCGCAATTCGTCAAGGTCGTTGTTTACACCCGAACAAATGACACCTCCTTTGAAAATGAGTGCTGCCGCGTCTTCGCGAATGAATTTTCGGATAAGCGAAGCCAATTCATCCAGATCGGCAAAACGCGAAACAATTTTTCTGAGCGGTTCCGATTCATATGGGATCAGTGCGCACAACTCTTTGGTTTTATCGATGGAGTATGCGAGCGTTAGAAATTCGCGCGGGTTGATTTTCCCAACGGCCAGTTTTCCGCAAAGGCGCTCCAAATCTGCTATTTCGGCCAACAGTTGTTGAATCTGAAACGACAGTTCTTTGTTGTCATAAAAACAGGAAACAGCATCAAGCCGCTCTGTGATTTTTTCTTTGCTGATCAATGGAAGGAGCAACCAGCGCTGAAGCAGGCGTCCGCCCATGGGCGAGGAAGTCCGGTCGATGGTATTGAGCAATGTTCTGCCGCGTTCATTATATGATTGAATCAGTTCGAGATTGCGTATGGTGAAGCGGTCAAGCCAGACGTAATCGTCATTATCGATACGCGAGACCGAACGAATATGCGAAGAACCGCTGTCCTGACGGGTTTCGTTCACATAATGCAGACAAGCGCCGGCAGCAATAATTGCATTTTCAAATTGATCAATTCCGAATCCTTTCAGATTTTCGGTTTCAAACTGGCGAAGAAGAAGATCGTGTGCATATTGCGAAGAGAAGATCCAGTCGTCGAAAGCAAAGACATTGAATGGACCAAATACATCCAGAAAGTCGGTTTTATGCGATTTTTTAACAAGGACTTCGGCTGGCTGCATATTCTGAAGCAGCCGGGCGATATATTCATTGGAGCCTTCGGCTACAAAAAACTCACCGGTAGAAACGTCGATAAATGCGGCGCCGGTTTTGGGTTGATTCAAAAAAACAGCAGCCAGAAAATTATTGCTTTTGCGATCGAGCACACTATCGGAAAAAGCAACGCCGGGAGTAACGAGTTCGGTAATTCCTCTTTTGACAATTTTCTTGGTGAGTTTCGGATCTTCCAACTGTTCACACACCGCAACACGCTGACCAGCTTTTACAAGTTTAGGCAAATAAGTTTCAAGTGCGTGATGTGGAAATCCGGCCAGCTCGATGTGCGAAGCTGAGCCATTGGCTCTTTTGGTGAGTGTAATACCCAAAATAGCCGAAGCCCTTTTGGCATCTTCGCCAAAGGTCTCGAAAAAGTCGCCCACCCTGAAAAGCAGGATTGCATCGGGGTATTTGACTTTAATTTCATTGTATTGCCTCATCAGAGGCGTTTCGGCAACAGATCCTTCGCTCACAGAATTCGGTCTTTGCAACAAAAATATGAATTTCTTTTGAACCATGTTTGTATTTTTGTTTCAGAATATTGAAGTCAAAGCTTATGAAGAAAAGTATGTCGGACCTCGGGCGCATGACGCAGGAAGAATTCAGGGAAGCGCCGAAACTCCCATTGGTAGTCCTTCTGGACAATGTTCGCAGTCAGCACAACATTGGTTCGGTTTTCCGCACCTCCGACGCTTTTAGGGTCTCAGAAATCATTTTATGCGGAATCACTGCAACACCGCCAAACAAGGAAATTCAGAAAACAGCGTTGGGGGCAACGGAAAGTGTCGCCTGGCGGTATTTTGAAAATGCATCAGAGGCAGTGGCTCAACTTAAGCAGGAAGGATTTACCGTTGTGGCCGTTGAGCAAACGCACAATAGCCTGATTATCAACACTGAAGAATGGATATTCCCGGATGAAAAAATAGCACTGGTATTGGGCAACGAAGTCTTTGGAACATCGGATGAAGTATTGGAATTGTGCGACAGAACGATAGAGATACCACAATTTGGCACCAAACACTCGCTCAATGTCTCAGTATGCGCAGGCATTGTGATTTGGGAGATATGCAAGTGGCATCTGGAGCATAAAACAAGGCAATTATGAATGTAATGATTTAACATATTATGCGGCAAACTGAAAAAAATATTATATATTTGCCCAAAATTCTTATTTTTGCAGTTCAACAAAAAACGAAACCAATAAACAACCAATCTTATGAAAAACCTTAATCTGAAAATTGTTGTTGCTCTAGTACTTTCAGCAGCACTCATGTCAGGTTGTGGTCTCAGTAAAATGGCCAAGAAATACGATACGGTCAAATACGAGGCAAAACCTGAAATGCTGGAAACCCACGGCGGCAAAATCAACACCGCTGTTAAAGGTGTCTTCCCGGCAAAATATTTCGACAAGAAAGTCACCCTTGAATTCACTCCTGTTCTGAAATGGGAAGGTGGAAGCTACACATGCAAATCAATCAAGATTCAGGGCGAAAGAGTAACCGGAGAAGGTGTCACAATCAATAAAGTTAGTGGTGGTACTATTGACTGGTCAGACGTTATTCCTTACAAACCGGAAATGAATGCTTCGGAACTTGTAGTGAACGTAAAAGGCACAAAAGGAAAGAAAACAAAAGATTTTGGCGAAGTAAAACTGGCCGACGGTGTAATTTACACCAGCGAACGCGTTGGACGTGACGAGGAAATGGCTATTGCTGAACATGGATACAAAAAAGAAGTTCTGGTTACTGAAACCGCCAGCCTCTATTTTGATTACAACAGCGCCAACTACAGCACAACCCAGAAGTTGAACAAACAGGACGCGAACAAAGAATCGCTGAAAAAAGCTGAAGAATTCATCGCCAAAGGTTGGAAAGTTAAAACCATCGACATCAACGCATGGGCATCACCTGAAGGTGAAGAAGCTTACAACGCCGAACTGTCAAACGATCGTTCAGAAGTTGCCAAGAAATATGTTGATTCATACATTGAAAAACTTGACAAGCAGATTGCTAAAGATAAAAAAGTGAAATACGAAGAAGTTAAACGCGTATACACTATCAACCCAAAAGCCAACGGAGAAGACTTCGAAGGATTTATGGCAGCTGTTCAGAAATCAACGCTTCCTGAAAAACAGGCTATCATCAATGTGATCAAATCACAGCCAAGCAAAGTTCAGCGCGAACAGGAAATCAAGAACATGACCGTTATTTATGCTCAGGTTGAAGAAATTCTCGAGCCACTGCGTCGTTCAGAAATCTCAGTTATTTGCTTCGAACCAAAACGCACCGACGAAAACATTGCAATGCTTTCAACCACAGCTCCTGACAGCCTGAAAGCTGAAGAGCTTCTTTTTGCTGCTACGCTCACCGAAGACAAACAGACAAAAGTGAACATTTATAAATCAGGAACAAAAACATATTCTGATAACTGGAAATTCTGGAACAATGCCGGCGCCATCCTGATGGAAATGGGCGAAGCCAGCGATGCTAAACCTTACATTGAAAAAGCAAACGCTCTTTCACCAAACAACGCAATTGTAATGAACAACATGGGCGTTCTTGCTTCATGGGATAAAGATTATGCAACTGCAAAATCACGTTACGAAGCTGCACAGAGTGGTGGTGTAAGCGCTAACTACAACCTGGGTATCCTCAAAATCCGCGAAGGCGACTATGACGGAGCTCTCCAGTTGTTCGGCAGCAAAACCTGCAAATACAATGTTGCTCTTGCTCAGGTTCTGAAACTTGACTATACCAATGCTACATCAAACCTGAATTGCACCAAAGGTGATCAGGGTGCTGTTGCTTATCTCCTCGCTGTTGTAGGTGCCCGCACCAACAACTCAAGCATGCTCTATGACAACCTGAAAAAAGCCATTGCAGCTGACAACAGCTACAAAGCTCAGGCTAAAGAAGACCGCGAATTCTTCAAATTCTTCAACTCAACTGACTTCCAGAATATCGTGAAATAATATTCGGGATTCCAATACTGAAGGGGCTTTCCAAACGGAAGGCCTCTTTTTTTGTGCCCCGAGGTCAAGCAGCTGTTAGCTGTCAGTAATCAGCTGTCAGCTCTGAAAAGGAGCTGAGAAGACAGGTCTTCTTTAACGCTCACGATAGCAATCGTGACAGGTCGCTCTGCGACGCAGAGAGGTCAAAGAAGGAGTTGAGGGAAAACACTGTTACGGATGACATATCCGCACCAGTGCAAGTGGAGCACCCAACATTCTGTCGTCTGCCAGACTTTGATTTGCAAAGAGGAGCGGACACGGAAGCGTTGGGTGCAATGCACCCTCCTTCCCCTGACGATTCCAGGTCAGTAATGCTTCATTGTCAACCTATTCAAACTGACGCTAGAATGTCTTGAAGCACCCAATATTTTGTCGTCTTTTGGATGCAAGAATACTATCTTATTCGTGAATTTAAATACATTTGTATTATGGATAAAAGACTGCAATATATTGTTTCTCAATTCCGCATTCAGAGCGATATTTCAGATATTGTCGCTTTTGGAAACGGACATATCAACGATACTTATTTAGTCATTACAAAAAGCGAAACAACGCCCGATTATGTTCTTCAACGCAAAAATCATCAGGTGTTTAAAGATGTTCCCGGCATGATGGACAACATTGTGCGCGTAGGAAATCATATTCGCGAAAAGCTCATGAATGCTGGGGTAGCCGATGATGATCGTCGCGTAATTACGCACATTCCAACACATAGCGGCGCATACTTTTTTCAGGATGATAGTGAAAATTTCTATACGTTGTGTTTGCGAATTGCAAATAGCAGAAGTTTTGAAATGATTGAAAATTCGCATCAAGCCTGGCTTACAGGAAAAGCATTCGGGCAGTTTCAGAATCAGCTTTCCGATCTGCCTGCGCCACCACTGTATGAAACCATTGTTGATTTTCATAATATTGAATTCCGCTATCGAAATTTCAGGAAAGCCCTTGCAATAAATTATAATAATCGTGCGGCATTGGTTCAAAAAGAAATTGATTTTGCACTTGCTCATGAAATAGAAATGCATACATTATTAAATGCGCAGCGCTCCGGACTAATTCCCATGCGGATTACACACAACGACACCAAAATCAACAACGTGCTGTTTGATGAAAACAACGAAGTGCTTTGTGTAATAGATCTCGACACCGTGATGCCCGGGCTCGTGCATTTTGATTTCGGAGACGCTATTCGTACAGGCGCATCCACAGCCGCCGAGGACGAGACTGATCTGGATAAAATAACCATCGACCTGAACCTGTTCGAAGCATTTGCAAAAGGATTTCTCGAAGAAACAAAAGCCGTGCTTACTCATTCTGAAATTATCCTGCTGCCTCATTCCGCAAAATTCATGACTTTCATTATGGGCCTGCGTTTTCTCACCGATTATCTCGAAGGCGATGTGTATTATAAGATCAAACATCCCGAACACAACGTGCAGCGCGCCCGCGCACAATTTAGACTGGTGGCCGAAATCGGGAAACATGAAGCAGAGATGGCGGAGATTGTGGCGGGGCTGGTGTAATAGCTGAAATTGTTTATCTATTCCGATTAATCACAAACACAACATCGGATAATCTGGACGCGCGGCTGTGCGTGCAACGTTTCACGTTGACGCATGACCTTACACCTCAAAGGAGCTTCGCACACCTTGTCCCCGGGGCGTTGCCCAGCGCTACCAATATGTTGTCCCTACGGGACATCTGATGGTTCTTCGCAGCTTTATTTTTACCTTCGGCGTCACAGAACACATTTTCTTACTTTTGCATTATGAACCGCACCATCACAATCCGCAACGCGCGGGCGAATAATCTGAAAAACATCAGCCTTGAAATCCCGCACGGGAAGCTGGTTGTGGTGTGTGGTGTGAGCGGCAGCGGCAAGTCGTCGCTGATATATGATGTCCTTGGAAAAGAAGGCCAGCGGCTGTTTTACGAACATTTTCTGCCTGGAAGCTATCATCAGAATATTAAACTCGGCCGGCCCGAAGCTGACAGCATAGAAGGCCTGCCCGCAGTTTTGATGCTCAATCAACAAGGCAACGCCTCGAGTCCACGCTCGACGGTAGGCACTATCACCGGGATCTGGGATCTGCTGCGTTTGCTGTTTGCCCGATATACGCACAGCGACAGCGTTACAGAAGCCAATCGCAGTTTGTTTTCGTTCAACAGCCCTACAGGACAATGTCCCGCTTGCAAGGGACTGGGCGTTGAAGACCATATTGATCCACAGCTTCTCATTGGCGATGAAACCAAAACTTTGCGCGAAGGCGCATCGGTGCTGACCACACCGAATGGCTACATCATTTATTCGCAGGTCACCATGGAAGAGCTGAACAAGGTGTGTGTGGCCGAAGGCTTTTCGGTCGACATTCCCTGGAAGGATTTGACCGATGCTCAGAAAAATATCGTTTTAAACGGCTCTGAGAAGATCAAAATTCTTTTTGGTAAACACACCCTCGAATCGCGCCTGAAGTGGTCAGGAATCACCGCTAAACCGCGAGAGGAAGGTTTTTACAAAGGCATTGTTCCTGTGATGGAAGAAATTCTGAAGCGCGACCGCAACCCGAACATTCTGCGCTTTGCAAGATCGTTCACTTGTGAGTCATGCAAGGGAACACGCCTGCGCGATGAAGCCATGTCGTTTAAGTGGAAAAACAAAACCATCGACGATTTTCACCGGATGAGCATCGAAGAAATTCATCAGACCTTTTCGGAATTGACTGCTGAAAACGAAGGACTGATGCAGATTTCACAACAGATAATTAAAAACACAACGACCCTGCTTGAACTCGGCGCCGGCTATCTGCAGCTGAACCGTGAATCCTCCACGCTTTCCACAGGCGAACTCAATCGTCTGCGGCTGGCGGCCTACACCACTTCGGGCATTCGCAACATTCTGTACATCCTCGATGAACCCGGCGCAGGACTGCACGACAGCGAACAGCAAAGCATGATGAATGTATTGCGTCGTCTGGTTGATAACGGCAATTCCGTCATTGTAGTCGATCATCACGAAAAAAATATTGCTGCGGCTGATTATATCATAGAAATAGGTCCTGGCGCGGGAAATGACGGTGGCGAAGTTTTATTTTCGGGTAACACTTCTCAATATTTTTCGCACAATATTTCCAACAGTCCCACACAAAAATGGCTGAAAAATATTCCTGAACTTCAATCAGAAAAGCACTCCGGATCACCATTTAAAATAGTTCATGCCGATAAAAACAATTTAAAAAATATTTCCGTTTTCTTTTTTCGAAGCGCATTCAATGTGCTTTGCGGAGTGTCGGGGAGCGGAAAAACAAGTTTGCTGAGCGTGGTACATGATCAGGCAACACACGCCGGATTCAGCAAAATCATTCACATCGACGCCGATCCTTTCGGACGCAGTCCGCGCAGCAATCCTGCCACCTACACCGGATTATCGGATGTGTTGCGCGATCTGTTTGCATCGACTGCTGCTGCCAAAGAAAACAAACTGACGAAAACACATTTCTCGCTTGCTGTACCTGGCGGCCGGTGCGAGGATTGCATGGGTGCAGGACTGAAACAAATCGGCATGCACTTTCTCGGTAATGTGGAGATACCCTGTGAAACCTGTGGCGGCAAGCGCTTTTCGGATACTGTACTTCAAATTCATGTCCGGGAAAAAAACATGCACGACGTCTTGGAGATGTCAGTATCCGAAGCACACGATTTTTTCAAAACTGACCCAAAAGTATTAAAATATACAAAGCCGATGCTCGATCTCGGGCTCGGTTATATCAAGCTCGGACAGTCGTCCACCACTCTTTCCGGAGGCGAGGCGCAACGCGTGAAACTGGCTTCGGAACTTGTTCGCGGCACAAGCGGATCGGTGCTTTTCCTACTCGATGAACCCGCCACCGGTTTGCATCCATTTGATGTAAACAATCTGATTTCGGCCCTTCGTGAACTCACCAAAAAAGGTCATACTGTTATTGCCGCCGAACACGATCTACGCATGATTGCACAAGCAGACCACGTTTGCGAACTCGGACCTGGCAGCGGCACCCATGGCGGAAACCTTGTTTTTTTAGGCGTTCCCGCAGATCTGATTGCAAACAACAAATCGAAAACAGCGCAGGCACTTGCTGAAATGGCAGCGCCAAAGCCATATTCAGAAGTTTCATTGCAAACTCAAAAGTCATCTTACAGTGACATCATACTGAAACGGGTTCATACCAACAATCTCGACATACCGGAAATACAATTTCATGAAAACACTGTAAACGCTGTCTGCGGGCCAAGTGGCAGTGGTAAGTCTTCGCTGGTTTTCGATACATTATATGCTGCTTCGCAGAATGCACTTATGGACGGACTTTCGTTCCGCATCCGGTCACAACTGAAAAAAGCAGGTAACGCCGCACTTGATGAATACACAGGACTGATGCCGGCTATAGCGCTTGAGAAAAAAAGTGCATCTGGAAATCCGCGCTCTACCATTGGCACCTACACAGGATTGTACGACCTATATCGCCTGCTGTACAGCCGCTTTTCGAAAAACGAAGAAACATCGTGTACGCATTATTCAAATGCATTTTCGTTCAACAACGAGGCAGGCGCCTGTCCCGATTGTCATGGCCTTGGATATATCACACAATGCGATGCAGAAAAATTAGTAAGCAATCCTTCGAAACCGCTGATCAATGGCGCGATTGACGGAAGCAAGCCTGGAAAGTTTTATGGAGAGCCTGACGGACAATATGTGGCAACCTTGCTCGCCGTTGCTAAAAAATATGGGATTGATTTTTCTGTTCCCTATTCGGAACTCAGCGATGAAGCCCGTCGCATAGCCATGCATGGACGCGGCGAAGAATTATTCGAAGTCGAATGGAATTACAAACGCGGCAACGTAATCGGTGTTCATAAAATGAAATCGAAATGGCCGGGATTCTGCGGACATGTGGAAGAAGAGTACAAACGTGTACATAACGATCATCGCGCAGAGCATATTCTTCCGGTCATGAGCGACATTAAATGTCCTTCGTGCACCGGCTACCGCATTCACCACGAACGTTTGCAATATCGTATTGACAACAAGCACATAGCAGAAACAACCGGCATGTGTGCAAGCGAGGCTGTATCATGGTTTCAGCAAGTTCAACCCGGACCGGGAAGCGAAAATATTGTTGCAGAAATTTTGCAACGATTGAATTATCTGATGGAAAGCGGCATCGGTTACATCGCGCTGAGCCGCATTACAGCAACGCTTTCAGGAGGTGAGTTTCAGCGACTACGCATGTCGGCATTATTACAATCACAACTTTCCGGAGTCTTGATTGTCATGGATGAACCATCGTTCGGTTTAAGCAAAAGCGATTGTTCACGCATTTCACAATTGCTGAAAAACATTGTGCAGCGCGGAAATACGCTGGTGATGACCGACCACCATCCCGAAATGATTAAGCTGGCCGATCGCATAAAAGTGCTTGGCCCGGGAGCAGGAAAACAAGGCGGCAAACTGGTGAAAGAAGTTTCTTCGTCGGAATATATTTCGGAAATCGAACATATTTATTCGAAAGTCAATCCTATGCGCAGCACAGCCGATGCGGCGCTACAGGTTTCCGGCGCCTGTGCCAATAATTTGAAAAACATTGAGGCCGACTTCTTCGGCGAAACTTTAAATGTAATTACAGGCAACAGTGGAAGTGGAAAAACAAGTCTGCTGCAATATGTGATTCATGATTCACACATGGCGGGACGACCGGTGAAATGCAGCAGCATCAAAGGCTTTGAGAACTTCGATTCGATTGTATTTATTCAGCAGGATGTTCCTTCGGGCAGCACTGCCAGCATTCCGGCAACATGGCTCGGCTTATACGACACATTGAAAAATATTTTTGCCGCAGAAGCGGCACGCCTGAATATGCCTTTGAAAGCGGCGCATTTCTCCGTGTTTTCGAAAGAAGGGCGTTGCCCCGAATGTGGCGGAACCGGTGTGATTAAAACCAGCATGGACTTCCGCAGCGATAGCGAAGTCACTTGCGAAAGCTGCAACGGAACCCGCTTCCGAAGCAATATTCTGAATGTTGTGGTCGATGGTATTTCCATTTCCGTTGTATTGAATATGAGTATTTCAGACGCAGCTGAATTTGTAGAAAAAAACACAACCTCTTCAAAAGCCGCATCGTTTCTGGCCATTGCTGATTTATGCAGTCGCTGCGGTGTGGATTATATTTCGTCCGGACAAAATCTGAGTACGCTCAGTACCGGCGAATTGCAGCGTCTGAAGCTGATTCAGGGCATTGCCTCCGCCAAAGGAAAAACACTTTTTCTGCTCGATGAACCCAGCGGCGGCCTGCATCCAACCGACACACTCCAGCTGCTGGATTTGTTTGAACATCTTGTAAAACAAGGCCACACCATCATTTGCGCCACACACGATGAGATGATCAGGAGAGCGGCTGCGAGAGAAATTTTGTTGGGTTAGCATTTATGGCGGAAGGCACAACGCGCAAAGTCCTGCCTTCGTTGGGATAAACTCCACACATAATGCACAACGCAGGAAAGTCGGGCGCGCGTTTTCACTTCCCGGAATCGTCATACACCCAACATTCTGTCGTCAGCAGAAATATTACTCAACTTGGGCGCGCGTCTCCCGACGCGTGACCAGAATTCACCCTTAAGATTTTTGCGGACACGGAATTCCGCCAGTGGGCGGACAAGCTGTTGGGTGTGATGTTTTTCGCAATCACTCTTTTCACTCACTTTTATTCTCTTTACCATTGAATCCGAAACGGTAGTTCTCCGAAGAATAGGTTCTGTCTGTTTCAAGTGAACCGAAAGGATAATAATCCTGGGCGCTGGTGATCACAGCAGCATACGAATCAACCACACCATCGGCATCGCCATCGGCGGTCAGCTTTATATCTGACACCGTGGTGAGCACATTGCCCAGATGGTTGGAGAATTCGTACATTTTTTTGCCTAAATCACGGCTAAAATATTAAAATTATTTGCACTTTACTCGGATTCTGTCAAACACTGGCAAATCGCTCCGCTCATTTCTTTGACGCCTTTACAACTGATAGCTGACTACTTTTATCCCTTCGACAGGCTCAGGACAGAGCTTTTTACATTTGTCTTTTATCTTCTACTCATAATAATCAATCTTCCTATCAATTATGGTACAGGTATTATCGCCGCTGCTGTAATATGCCTGGCGGGTCCAGTTGCCATATACATCGGTTTTCAGAATTTTAACTTTGAGCACATTGTCTGTCTTAGGCGGGGTGGTGTTTGTGTTGACTGTATGTATGGAAATTTCTTCTTCATTGCCTTCGCTGTCACGCTTATACTCATAGGAAATCTTCAGCGTGCCATCGGACCAGGTGGTGGTTTGTTTTGACACCAGCCCATCTACATATTCGCTCACATTTTCCGACACCTCTTTCCCCGCGCCATCTTTGGTGAGCATTGCAATTTTTTTGCTTGAAATTTCAGTCACTGTTGTTTCTCTGAATAAACTCCCTTTGCCGTCCAGATCTTTTGTACCGGCATAGTTGCCATCCTCATCATACAAAACTTCAGTGGTTGAATAAACGGTTCCGTTGGTGAGTTCCATTTTTGCATCCACCCACTTCCCCTCCTCATCAAAATTGCGTATGCTGATGAACGAAACCGAAACTGCGGTATCGGGATACACATTCCAGTTTTTATCATAAATACCCTGACTCTGAGTGTCGGTAATTGATTTAACTTTCCCTTTTAGATTGAAGGAGTCGGTATTGATGGTTATCTCATTGCTGCAGGCAGCCAGAAAAACGAGAGACAGAAGAATCCATTTTTTCATACAAGTATTTTTTTCAACGCAATATTACAAAAAAAGGGACAGCTGAGCTGTCCCTTTTTATTAGAATTCTGAAAGATTTATTCAACAACCATTACTCGTGTAATTGATTGCTCATTGTAAGTGAAGCGGACATTGTAGAGTCCGGCGTTCACTTCGCCGAGTGTCACATGGAACACTGATCCGCCATTCATCGAAGACAGGTCTTCGGTGAGGATGAGTCGTCCGGTAACATCGTAGATATCCATCAGGAGTGAGCCGTTATTCGTTCCGGAGAGTGTGATGTCAAACTCACCATTCGATGGGTTCGGATACATCTGCAGACTGATGTCGCCAAGCTCCATAATTGATACAGCTACAACATCAATGGTGGTTGAATACGTATTCTGGCAAGCACCGTTGTACGCAACCAAAGTCACATTGAATAAGTTGTTGGATGCATAAGTATGAATAGGACTAAAAGCTGTTGATGTTCCGCCATCGCCGAATGTCCAGCTGTAAGAAGTCGCGCTGAACGAAGTATTGATGAACTCAATCGTCGGATCAAGATTGTTGTAGGTAAATGAAGCAACAGGGGCTGCAAGTACATTTATTCCTATGTAATCTGATGTATCAACACCGCAGGCACCGCTCTCAATAACTGCGCGGTATTCCCAAACACCTGCAGCAGTTGTAATTTCAGAGAAGGTTCCAAATCCGGCGGTACCGGGAAGATTAGCCCAGGTTCCGCCATCGATACGACGCTGCCAGTAGAGGATGTCACCAACATTGCCACTGAGAATAATTGTTCCGGTAGATTCACCTTCACAAACTTCGGCTTCCATGCTGCTCATGACACCACCAACGGTGTAAGGAGCAATGACAATTGTTATATCGTTAGACACAGCCGGATTGTTGCTGGTACACACCTCATCCGAAGTCAGCGTACAACTTACCTCATCACCATTAATCAATGTTGAAGAAGAGAAGGTTGAGCTGTTTGATCCAACTGCAGATCCGTTCACGGTCCATGCATAAACAGGGCTGGTGCCGCCGTTTACATCTGTTGCAGCGAATGTAATATCAGTGCCTTCACAAACCGAAACGCCAGGAGTTGCTGCAATGGTTACACTTACAGGCAACGTTATGTTGACGGTCATAACCACTGGAACTGATGTTGCTGGATTGCTGCTTGCACATGTAAGATCCGAAGTTACTTCACAGGTAACAACATCTCCGTTTGCAAGGGTAGCGCTTACATAGGTGTCGCTATTTGAACCGTCAGCAACACCATTCACATACCACTGATAAACAGGAGTTGTTCCGCCATTCACCGCACTTGCTGTAAACGTTACCGGAACACCTGAGCAAACAGTACCTGCAGGAGAGGCAACAACATCTACACTCACCAGATATGAGGTGTTCACCGACATAACGATCGGAGCAGATGTGGCTGGATTACCAGAAACACAAGCCAGATCGGATGTAACGGTACATGTCACTGCATCGCTGTTTGACAGTGTACTGGTTATGAATGAGGATGAATTTGAACCAACCGCAGATCCGTTAACAAACCATGCGTATACAGGATTTAAGCCTTCATTTGAAGCGTTAGCCGTGAAAGTAACAGGTTCACCTGAACAAACGGCTCCGGCGGGCGAAGCTGTCACAGCAATGGTTACAGGAACCACCGTGCCAACATTCATTGTTACCGCATTGGATGTTGCCGGATTGCCAGAAACACAGGTTTCATTCGAATTCATAACGCAAGTGATCACATTTCCATCTGTGAGCGTTGAACTTGCATAAATAGCTCCGCTGGCAACTGGAACGCCATTGGCATACCAATTATAAACCGGAGAAGAACCTCCGTTAACCGGGGATGCAACGAACGTCACATTGGTGCCTTCGCAGATAGTTTCACCGGGGATTGCAGCTATAATAACGCTTGCTGCAAGTACAGGATTAACTGTCATTGTAACAGCGTTGGATGTTGCAGTTGCGCCAACAGAACAGGTAGCATTTGAAATAACGGTACAAGTAACAACGTCTCCATTGATCAGAGAACTACTGGTATATGTAGCACTGTTTGGTCCAATCAGAGTTCCATTGATATACCACGCATAAACTGGAGCTACACCTGCATCGGTTGCGGTAGCAGTGAAGGTAACAGATGTGCCGGCACAAACAACAGATGCTGATGCTGCAATGGTAACGGCAGGAGTCAGTACCGGATTCACGGCCATGGTAACGACATTGGATGTAGCCGGATTATTTGTTGTACACGTAGCATTGGATGTAAGGACGCATGATACCGCATCATTGTTTGCCAGAGCGACACTTGTAAATGTCGAGCTGTTCGATCCGGTCGCAATACCATTTACATACCAGTTATACACAGGGTTATTGCCACCATTCACAGGCGTTGCTACAAAAGTAACAGAGGTTCCCGCACAGATTGCACCCGGAGGAACACCGGTTATACTGACACTAACAGGCATATTTGTATTCACCGTCATCGTTAAAGCATTGGATGTAGCCGGGCTGCCTGAAACACAAGATTCATTCGAGGTCATCACACAGGTAACTACGTCGTTGTTTGTAAGGATTGACGAAGTGAATACTGGATTGTTGGACCCAACAGAAACACCATTGACAAACCATGAATAAACAGGGGTTGTTCCACCATTGACAGGAGTTGCAGTAAAGGTCACCGAAGTGCCGTCGCAAATTGCTCCGGCCGGCGATGCCACGATGGCAACACTTGCAGGCATCAGAGGATTAACATCCATGATAACCGGAGTTGAAACTGCCGGATTTCCGGTTGCACAAAGTGCATTTGAAGTCACAACCACGTTTACAGTCTGGTTATCCTGCAAAACATTACTTGTATAAGCAGAACTGTTTAATCCAACAGGTGCTCCATTGACGTACCATTGGTAAACCGGAGTTGAACCTCCATTTACAGGACTGGCAGTAAAAGTAACCGGAGTTCCTGCACAGATAGTTCCTGCAGGAGATGCTGAAACAGTTGCGCTTACAGGTAACGACGGATTTACAACCATCGTAACAGCACCCGAAACAGCAGGATTTCCGCTGACACAGGTAACACTCGAGGTAAGTGAACAGGTAACCTGATCACCATTGATTAAAGTATTGGAAGTGAAAGTAGCACTGTTGGCACCAGCAGCGGTTCCATTGACGAACCAGGCATAATCAGGTGTGGTGCCGCCATTTGTCGGAGTGGCTGTAAATGTTACAGGGGTTCCCGCACAGATGGTCGTTGCCGAAGCTGCAATGCTAACACTTACCGGCAGATTATTCGTTACTGTCATTGCAACAGCATTTGAGGTCGCCGGGCTTCCCGAAGCACAACCGATATTCGAAGTCAGCTCACAGGTTACTGCATCGGCGTTATTCAATGTACTGCTTGAGAAAGTTGAACTGTTTGATCCAACCGATACACCATTGACAAACCATGCATAAACCGGAGTTGTACCTCCATTGATGGGTGTCGCTGTAAATGTAACAGGAGTACCTTCGCAAACAGAGCCTGCTGGTGAAGCTGCTATGCTCACACTTACCGGCTGCAACGGAGCTACGTCCATAATTAACGTATTCGATGGTGCAGGATTGTTGATTGCACATGTGGCATTAGAATTCACAACACAAACCACAGTCTGGTTGTCAAGCAGCGTATTACTGGTGTAGGTCGGGCTGTTGGAACCAACAGCTGAACCATTGACAAACCATGCATATACCGGAGTTAAGCCACCATTGACAGGTGTTGCTGTAAAGGTCACCGAAGTGCCTTCGCAGACTGTTCCGGCAGGAGCTGCAGCAATCGCAACACTGACTGGTAGAGATGGATTAACGATGATTGCCACTGGATTTGATGTAGCAGGACTACCAGTCACACAAACGGCATCTGAAGTCATTGAGCATGTGACAACATCACCATTAAGAAGTGTACTGCTGACAAATGTTGCACTATTGAAGCCAACAGATGTTCCATTGACGAACCAGGCATAATCAGGTGTGGTGCCGCCATTTGTCGGAGTGGCTGTAAATGTCACAGCGTTTCCGGCACAGATGTTTGTGGCTGAAGCCGCTATGCTGACACTCACCGGGAGATTATTCGTTACTGTCATTGCAACAGTATTTGAGGTCGCCGGGCTTCCCGAAGCACAACCAACATTCGAAGTCAGCTCACAGGTTACTGCATCGGCGTTATTCAAAGTGCTGCTTGCAAATGTTGAGCTATTTAAGCCAACCGATACACCATTGACAAACCATGAATAAACAGGAGTAGTTCCACCGTTAACAGCAGTCGCAGTAAAGGTTACCGAAGTGCCTTCACAAATGGAGCCTGCTGGTGAAGCGGCAATACTTACACTTACCGGCTGCAGCGGAGCAACATCCATTATTAACGTATTCGATGGTGCAGGATTGTTGATTGCACAGGTGGCATTTGAATTCACAACACAAACCACAGTCTGATTGTCAAGAAGCGTGTTGCTGGTGTAAGTCGGACTGTTGGAACCAACAGCTGAACCATTTACAAACCATGCATATACCGGAGTTGCACCACCATTAACAGGTGTAGCTGTAAAGGTCACCGAAGTGCCTTCGCAGATGGTTCCGGCTGGAGATGGTGCAATTGAAATGCTGACCGGCAGAGAAGGATTAACCACCATGCTAACTGCATTCGAAGTAGCAGGATTTCCTGTTGCACAGGTGGCATTGCTTGTGAGAACACAAGTCACATTATCATTGTTAACAAGAGCGCTGCTGGTGAAAACCGGGCTGTTGGAACCGACCGGATTTCCATTTACAAACCATGCATACACCGGTGACATTCCACCGTTTGTAGCAGATGCTGTAAACGTTACCGATGCTCCTGAGCAAATTGTCGTTGCTGATGCAGAGATGCTAATACTGACCGGAAGATCAGGATTGACAATCATATTAACAGCATTTGAAGTTGCAGGATTACCGGTGCCACAGGCCACATCAGATGTAAGATGACAGGTTACTGCATCACCATTAGTGAGGGAGCTGGTGGTGAATGTGTTGCTGTTTAAACCGATGGCAACACCATTCACAAACCATTCATAAACCGGGGTTGTTCCGCCATTGACCGGAGTCGCTGTGAACGACACAGAAGTGCCATCACAAATAGCGCCTGCAGGTGAAGCAACAATGCTTACACTAACCGGTACCTGCGGATTAACAACCATCGCAATAGGCGCAGAGGTTGCAGGATTGCCCGTTGCACAGACGATGTCTGAAACAACAGAGCAAGTTACAAGATCACCATTGTTTAAAATACTTGTTGTAAACATACTGCTTCCCGAAGCCACAACAGATCCATTAACAAACCATGCATAAGCAGGGGCAGAGCCCCCGTTAACAGCAACGGCTGTAAAGGAAACCGAAGTGCCGTCGCAAACAGGACCAGCCGGGAAAGCCGATATACTAACGCTTACAGGCATGTTTGGATTAACAACTGCATCAATAATATTTGAAGTTGCAGGATTTCCTGTAGCACAGGCAACATTAGACGTAAGCATACAACTTACATCATCACCATTTGCAAGTGCGTTGTTAGAGTATGTGTTGCTGTTGATACCAACAGCAGAGCCATTAAGATACCACTGATAAGCAGGAGTTCCTCCGTTGGTTGGAGTAGCTGTAAAGACTACTGGTGTGCCAGAACAAATTGAACCAGCAGGAGCTGCTGCAATATTTACACTTACCGGCATACTGGGATTTACGTTCAGTAAAGCACCTGATGAGGTGGCTGCAGGAGCACAAGGTCCTGTAACAACACAACGATAGAGTTGTCCATTGTTAGCGGTAACCGCACCCGTCAAAGACAAAGCTGTTGTATTCCATCCAGCATAGGTTGGATTGGTACCAGCTGCTATAATGTTATTATAGGTTGAGCCGCCATCGGTAGATACCTGCCACTGATAAGCGGTGATATCGCCGGTTGCTGTTACTGTAAAGCCAGTGTTGGCTCCATTACATATTGTTACTGGAGTCGGATTCACGGTAACAACAGGAGCTTCTTCAATAGTAAGGATGGCTGCATTTGAGGTTGCATCGGGCGGAACCGCACCTATTACAACACAGCGATACTGATATCCGTCGTTGGCAATAACAACACCGGTCAACGTAAGAGTCTGTGTCGTATAACCAGCGTAAACCGGATTTGTCCCAGCTGTTGTAATATTATTGAAAGTAGTTCCACCATCAGTTGAAAGCTGCCACTGATATCCGGTAATTGTTCCGGTTGCACTAACAGAGAATGTGGTATTAAGTCCAGCACAAATGGTTGCATTTGCAGGATGTGAAGTAATAGCAGGAGCATTATTTACCGTAAGAAGAGCTCCGGTGGAAGTAACAGATGGAGCGCAGGTTCCGGTAACAACGCAACGATAAAGAAGGCCGTCATTAGCTGTTACAACACCATTCAAAACAAGTGTAGCAGTTGTCCAGTCTGAATACACAGGATTTGTGCCTGCTGCGAGAATGTTGTTATAAACCGTACCGCCATCTGATGAAACCTGCCACTGGTAAGTAAGACCGGCACCGGTGGCTGTTACACTGAAGCTGGTATTACCACCGTCGCCAATGATTGTTGCGAGCGGTTGAGCAGTAATAGCCGGAGCGGCATTTACAGTCAGGGCTACGGTGTTTGAAGTGGCAGGATTGCCGCTAACACAGGCTGCATCTGAAGTAACAACGCAGTAAATCTGATCACCGGCTGCAGGAGCTACATTCATATAGGTCGCACCTGTACCGGTGAAACCACTATTCAGGTACCAGGCATAGGTCGGTGTTGTCCCGCCATTAACCGGAGTTGCGGTAAATGTAACTGCTGTGCCTGCACAAACTGTTGTTGCAGGAGCTGCTGCTATACTTACACTAACTGGAAGGTTGGCGTTGACCGTCATGGTCACCGTGTTCGAGGTAGCAGGGCTACCCGTGGCACATGTGACATTCGAAGTAACAACACAATAAACGGCATCGCCGGTGGCTAATGCTGCATTGGTATAGGTTGAACTATTTGAACCAACAGGAGCGCTGTTCAGATACCATGCGTAAACCGGGGCTGCGCCGCCGTTAACTGGAGTAGCTGTGAAAGTTACGGAAGTTCCGGTGCAAATGGTGGTTGCTGTAGCGGCCGCTGTTACACTAACCGGATTGTTCGCATTTACAGTTGTATTAATGGTATTAGATGTCGCCGGGCTGCCGGTAACACAGGTTGCATTGGAGGTCATTACACAATAAACAGCTTCGCCGGTTGTGAGGCCAGTTGTGGTATAAGTGCTTAAACCTGTCCCAACTGCACTTCCCCCTTCGTACCACTGATAGGTTGGAGTTCCGCCATTGGTGGGGGTTGCGGTGAAAGTAACACTGGTGCCGTCGCAAATAGTTGCTGCGCTCGATGAGATGCTCACACTGGCTGCAACCGTAGGATTGACGGTCATTACAACAGCATTCGAAGTGGCCGGGCTACCCGTTGCACATCCTTCGCTCGATGTCATAACACAGGTAACAGATTGACCAGTCGCAAGTGTGTTGCTTGTATAGGTTGGGCTGTTGGCACCGACATTTGTAGCATTAACCTTCCACTGATAGGTCGGTGTTACGCCGCCATTGGTTGGTACAGCCGTAAATGTTACGCTGGTACCGGCGCAAATGGTTGATCCGGGATTAGCTGAAATTACCACACTGGCTGGTAAACTTGAGTTGACCGTCATGGTCACTGTGTTCGAGGTAGCTGGGCTGCCCGTGGCACAAGTGGCATTGGAGGTAACTACACAATAAACGGCATCGCCGGTGGCTAATGTCGCATTGGTATAAGTTGAACTATTTGAACCAACAGGAGCGCTATTCAGATACCATGTGTAAACCGGGGCTGCGCCGCCGTTTACGGGTGTTGCTGTAAATGTTACCGAGGTTCCTGTGCAAATGGTGGTTGCTGTAGCGGCCACTGTTACACTAACCGGATTGTTCGCATTTACAGTTGTATTAATGGTATTCGATGTCGCAGGACTTCCCGTAACACAGGTTGCATTGGAGGTCATTACACAATACACGGCTTCGCCGGTTGTAAGGCCGGTTGTGGCATAGGTGCTTAAACCTGTCCCAACTGCACTTCCCCCTTCATACCACTGATAGGTTGGAGTTCCGCCATTGGTGGGGGTTGCGGTGAAAGTAACACTGGTGCCGTCGCAAATGGTTGCTGCGCTCGATGAGATGCTCACACTGGCTGCAACGTTTGGATTGACGGTCATTGCAATCGCATTCGATGTGGCCGGACTGCCGGTAGCACATCCTTCGCTTGAAGTCATAACACAGGTTACAGATTGTCCTGTCGTAAGAGTGTTGCTTGTATAAGTTGGGCTATTGGCACCGACATTTGTAGCATTAACCTTCCACTGATAAGAAGGTGTTGCGCCGCCATTCGTTGGCACGGCTGTAAAGGTAACACTGGTACCGGCGCAAATGGTTGATCCGGGATTAGCTGAAATTACCACACTGGCTGGCAAACTTGAGTTGACCGTCATGGTCACCGTGTTCGAGGTAGCAGGGCTGCCTGTGGCACATGTGGCATTCGAAGTAACAACACAATAAACGGCATCGCCGGTGGCTAATGCTGCATTGGTATAAGTTGAACTATTTGAACCAACAGGAGCGCTATTCAGATACCATGCGTAAACCGGGGCTGCGCCGCCGTTTACGGGTGTTGCTGTAAAGGTTACAGAGGTTCCGGTGCAAATGGTGGTTGCTGTAGCGGCCACTGTTACACTAACCGGATTGTTCGCATTTACAGTTGTATTAATGGTATTCGATGTCGCAGGACTTCCCGTAACACAGGTTGCATTAGAGGTCATTACACAATACACGGCTTCGCCGGTTGTAAGGCCGGTTGTGGCATAGGTGCTTAAACCTGTACCAACTGCACTTCCCCCTTCATACCACTGATAGGTCGGGGTGCCACCATTGGTGGGTGTTGCGGTGAAGGTAACCGAGGTTCCTGCACAGATAGCTCCTGATGGTGATGCGGCAATGGTAACACTGGCTGCAACTGTCGGATTCACTGTCATTGCAATCGCATTCGAGGTCGCCGGGCTGCCGGTGGCACATCCTTCGCTCGAGGCGAGAATACACGTTACGGACTGAGTATTTGTAAGGGAACTGGTTGTGAATGTCGGGCTATTGGCACCTTGTGTCACACCATTAACTTTCCAGGTGTAGGTTGGGGTTGTGCCGCCATTGGTTGGCGTTGCTGTAAACGTCACGCTGGTACCTGCACAAATAACATTTCCGGGATTTGCTGCAATGCTGACGCTAACCGGCAGTGATGAATTCACGGTCATCGCGATGGCATTTGATGTAGCAGGGCTACCCGTTGCACATGTTTCGTTTGAGGTAAGTACACAAGTGACAATGTTTCCATCAGCCAATGTGCTGCTTGAATAAGTGGAGCCGGTTCCAACGGGTGTTGCTCCAACATACCACTGATATGCAGGTGTTGTTCCACCGTTGGTCGGAGTTGCAGTGAAATTGACTGTCGTTCCCGTACAAATCGTTGTAGCAGATGCTGAAATGCTCACGCTGACCGGTTTGTTGGGGTTTACTGTCATTACAATACTGTTGGAAGTCACAGGATTTTCAACCGTACATGTAAGCGCAGATGTCATACTGCATGTAACAATATCACCGGTTGCCAAAGCGGCATTGGTGTAGGTTGTACTGTTGGAGCCAACATTGGCACCATTCAGTTTCCACTGGTAAACCGGAGTTGCGCCACCGTTGGTTGGTGTAGCCGTGAAGGTTACGCTTGTGCCCGAACAAATGGTTGTTGAAGATGCTGCGATACTTACACTGGGGGTAACATTTGCAGTCACAGTCATTGTTATGGCATTCGAAGTGGCCGGACTGCCAGTCGCACAACCTTCACTGGAGGTGAGTACACAGGTTACAATCTGACCAGTTGTGAGTGTAGTTGAAGAATATGTTGCACCTGTTCCGACGTTGGTACCATTGACTTTCCACTGATAGGCTGGTGTTGTTCCACCATTGGTCGGGGTTGCTGTGAAGGTCACATTGGTGCCGGCACATATATTATTTCCGGGACTAGCTGCAATGCTTACACTAACAGGCAATGAAGAATTGACGGTCATTGTAAGAGCATTTGATGTCGCCGGGCTGCCGGTTGCACAGGTAGCATTGGATGTCAGTTGACATGTTACGATATCACCGGCAACCAAAGCGGCATTGGTGTATGTCGTGCTGTTGGAACCCACATTGCCGCCATTCAGTTTCCATTGATAAACCGGAGTCGTTCCACCGTTGGTCGGAGTTGCTGTAAAGGTAACCGAGGTTCCCGTACAGATTGTTGTTCCCGGATTGGCTGCAATCGTTACACTGACTGGATTGTTTGTATTTACAGTTGTATTAATTGTGTTGGAGGTCGCAGGACTTCCGGTAACACAAACTGCATTTGAAGTCATGACACAATACACGGCTTCGCCGGTTGTGAGACCCGTTGTAGCATATGTACTGAGGCCAGTTCCGACAGGAGCGCCACCCTCATACCACTGGTAAGTTGGTGCAGCACCGCCATTGGTTGGAGTAGCTGTGAAGGTAACTGATGTTCCTGCACAGATGGCTCCGGTAGGTGAAGCGGCAATGCTTACGCTGGCAGCAACCGTAGTATTAACGGTCATTGTGAGCGTATTTGAAACAGCCGGATTGCCGGTTGGGCAGGTAGCATTTGATGTCACGGTGCAGGTCACCGTATTGCCCATTGCCAATGTATTTGAAGTATATGTTGGGCTATTGGAGCCAACAACTACACCATTCACTTTCCATTGATAAACCGGAGTTGTGCCTCCATTTACCGGAGTTGCTGTAAATGTAACGCTGGTACCCGAACAAATTGTTGTTCCGGGATTGGCAGCGATGGTCACACTGACCGGCAGATTCGGATTTACCGTGGTTGTAATAGTATTGGATGTAGCTGGATTAGTCGTAGGACAAACTGCATTCGATGTCAGTACACAATACACTGCTTCGCCTGTTGTCAGGCCGGTTGTAGTATATGTACCTGTTCCTGTTCCGACAGGAGCGCCGCCTTCATACCACTGGTATGCTGGTGTGGTTCCGCCATTGACCGGGGTAGCAGTAAATGTAACTGAAGTTCCGGCGCAAATAGCGCCTGCTGGAGATGCAGCAATGCTGACACTGACAGGCAGATTCGGATTTACCGTTGTGTTTATTGTATTTGAAGTTGCGGGGTTGCCAGTTACACAAGTCTGATTGGAAGTAAGAACTACATAAACAGCTTCAAGATTTGTAAGGGTTGTCGTTGTATATGTGTTTAAGCCCGTTCCAACAGCTGAACCACCTTCATACCACTGATATGCGGGAGTTGCTCCGCCATTGGTTGGCGTAGCAGTAAAGGTGACACTTGTTCCAGAGCAGATAGCTCCGGTTGGAGATGCCACGATAGCTACACTTACAGGAACTGAAACCAGATTGGTAAGTGTTACTGTATTTGATGTCGGAGATGTATTAGCTCCTTCAACAACATAACCTTTATAATCACCGTTGGCAAGACCTGTGAATGTGTGAGTATTTGTATTTCCTGTCCAGTTGGCAACGGCTGCGCCGGCTCCGGTTTGCAGATAGAATGTCTGATTGGCTGAAACCGAGGCAGTCAAAGTTACTGAACCAGTTCCGCAACCTGGGGTTGCTGATGCGGAGACAATGGTTCCTGCAAAATCGTAGGTGAATTCAGGATGCAATGTAAGCGATGCTGCCGATCCAAACCAGTCTTCGAATGAATACCACGTTCCCGGATATGTGTTTCCTGTACTAAGATAAGCTGTACTATTATTTCCGGGATCCCGGAATGAAGTCATGGCGCCACAAAACTGATGCGTGTCATAATTATGTGTCGTGCCGTCATAATTTAATCTATAACCGATAAAGAAGTCTCCGGATACAGCTATGGAATCATCAAAGGCGAGAAATGTCCAGCCGTTGGTGAAGGTTGGTAAAGAAACCGTTTTAGTACCTAAAATAGTTCCCGGTGATCCGGTTGAACCATCCCAAACATTGAATGTGACAGTCTTTGAAGCTATAGCAGAATCAAGGTATACATACAACTCTAGTCCGGTTATTTTACCTGGAAAAGAATTTTCATATTTTTCAGCATAGTTCCAAATATAAAAGAGAACGCTATTAACCGTATCCATTGCGTGGCCAGGAATAAGCCCATTATCATAGCTATATACCGAGAGACCATCTTCATATAACAAGTTACTGCAGGTGTCTTTTCCTCCAACAACGACAAAATTTGTCCCTGTGATGATATCAGAACCATGAGTGTTCGTCACTGTTAAAGAAGGAGAATAGAATCCAGGAGCCGTATAAGTAATTGTTGGCGGATTTTGCGAAGTACTTGTTGAAGGGGTGCCTCCAGGGAAGGACCATGCCCAGCCTTCAGGATACCTCCAGCTATAATCCGTGAATTCAACAGATCCACCAATTGGAATAAATGGTCTGTAGTTAATATCCTTGAGATTACCGGTTCCGTAAAAATTTGCCATCGGAGCACGACCAAGCACGGTTACATAACCGGTTTTCGTTTCAGCGTCGCTTCCTGCAGCATTTCCCGCAGTGAGGGTAACATCATATACACCATGAGTATGATATGGAATTATAGGACTTTGTTCGTTGGTAGATGTCGGTGTTCCTCCTGGCAAAGACCAAGCCCAAACTGATGGATTGTTTGTGGATAAATCCATGAATCTGACATTGTCACCTTCATAAATTGTAACATTTGCCGGCTGAACTGATGTTGAAATTGAAACATCATCAAGATTTAAGCGGAACCAGTCGGTGCAATTCCAGTGCCTGAATGCAATGTAAACATTGGGATTACCAGCATATGCACTTAAGTCAATAGTTCGTTCCTGATAGGCTGTATGACTTGCAGGAAGCTGTTCCTGAAGTAATGACGTAAAATTGCCAACTGCAGTACCAGTCGTAGAAACATAAATGCCATAAGTTTCCTGCTCCCAGGCAGGGTCCTGTCCAATAACGTAGTATTTTAACTGATAGCTGGCAGCAGCATTGCTTAAGTCAACTGCAGGAGTTATCAACCAGTTATCAGGAGTAAGTGGCACATTAATCCATGATGCAGATGAAGCTGCTCCAACACCTCCATGGGTGGTCAAGGAACCATCGGCAACAAAATCCCATGAGTTGCCATCGCCGTCATTGTCTATAGTTGACCATCCTGTAGGAAGAACACCGTCTTCGAATCCTTCATACAAAATATTTGGTTCAACTCCGAAGTTGGCAATCGGTGCGGTAATGCCGGTTTTGGATATTTGTATATTGGGTCGGTTTGTATTCAGGGTGCCTGTTCCCGTGGGATCAGTCTTACCACTCCATTGTTGATGAGTGGTTGCGGCTGTTGTTGTAAAATAACAATTACTTGGAACGTCTCCAGGAGTGACAGTTGAATTCACAAACACGATAACCATCAGGTTGCTCGAGCCATTGTACGAAAAACTAGTTTGTAAAGGAATCGTATGCCACCCGGCAACATTTGGGGTAAATGTACCATTATAAACCAGTGTGGCACCAGAAATAATAGCATCATCAGTTACCGCCGTAGTGAAAGCGGTCTCATTCGTATGCTTCAGATAAATCTGAATATTTCTAGTATCAGTTCTGGCATCGCCAGGCCTCCAGGCTAAGGCCGTAATTGTGGCTGCCGCTCCAACCTCCGCCGTGGTGTAAATCGATGCATCTCGAACAAATGTGAATAATGCCGTTGCATTTGTTTTTACACCATAAGGGAAATAACCACCTAGGCCTGTACCTGTCCCGATTGTAACCGGGCTGGTAATAGAGTATGGATTAACGGTAATATACGCAGTTTTAGTCTCTGTATCCGAACCATATGCGTTTGAGGTTGTAAGGGTTATTGTATAAGTTCCTGGATTCACCCAGGTAACCGTTGGATTTCTTTCTGTTGAAGTTGAAGGATAACCACTGGGGAATGTCCATGACCATGATTGGGGCAAATTTGTGGTTAAGTCAGTGAATTGTATTGTCTGGCCAGCATTGATGGTAGTTGGCGTGGCTGAAAAATTTGTCACCGGAGGAGAGGCAATCGCATTTGGATCCATGCCATCCAATGTAGTCGGATTGGTTCCGGCCGGGTCGAGCCAATATTTTAATTCATAAGCATTGCCAGTTCCGTTTACTGCATTCTGCCAATGGATACTAAATTTTCCATAGAGGTCTCCTGAATATGGACCACCGCACTGCGAAGAGCCTCCCGAAAGGGTTCCGATTACACGACCTGCATTATTAAACAAAGAAGAACCGGACGAACCACCTTCGGAAACGCCCTGCCCATTGGTGGTTGCAGCCCAGAGCGGAAAAGTCCAGTGACCATTTGTCGCTCCGGTGTTGGTGCCGTCAAACCAGGTAGCGCTTGTTGTGGTTCCGGTAAAGGTTGATATTTTCTTGGCATCACCAGCAGGATGGTGGATACTTACACCTCCTGTAGTAGTTGCACCTGAACGATCCCAACCATTGTAATAAGGATTCCAGGCTAAAGAAGGTGTTGAATTAAGCTCAACCAATTGCATATCTGTTCCGCCACTGATATCACCTTCAGCTCGCTTAATACAACCGGTGATCATGTTATTGGGAGGAGTTCCCAAGTTGGGGCAACCCGCACGTTCGTAGTTGAAATAAAACTGCCAGACATTATGGTCAGCCGCTGAAGCAACTGCCCCGCAATGGAATGCTGTCAGAAAATAAGGGGTGCCGTTTTCAAGTGTATTATTGACAAGTGAACCGGAACAGTAATACCAGCCAGCACCTTCTCTAAAAAGAATACGGGCAACCCCACGCTTTTCATCCTGCCAATAGTCACCTTCAGGAACACAGTTGATATTAACCATGCATGTGCCTCCATCGCCAAGGTCTTTAGTAGCATCGTTTATATCGTCATTGTATGAATAAATTATTTCACTAATCCGCAAAACCCCTTGTGGAGTATACTCAGTTTCTCCGGCAGGACTTGTACGGTAAGATTCTACTTTCTTCTTGTCAAGGGATATCGGATTAAGATTGCCTTTATAAAGTCCATTATTCGGCGTTTCAATGTATTCTAAAATCACCGTGCTTCCCGGAATCAGATGGGTGCTGAATGTGTTTGCCGGATTGTTGTTTTCGGATGTAAAAGCTCCAATCACAAAAGAGCGATCCGCGTTGTATAAATACAATTCCGCGCCTTCAGGCAAATGGAACATGTCGAAAACAACACCCAGAGATACTGCCGACTGGGTTTCTATTTTCAACCTCCACATCATACGGCCATCGGGCAATAATTCCCATTCGCCATCCTGTTCCATTGACTTGTTTACAGGCAATGAAAAACCAGCTCTGACGGGCAGATTCTGAGATAATCTCAGCTGATCTTCGGCATTGATAACCGACCAGTCTATGTGACTGGCATCGACAACCACTGAATTGGAAACATTTGGCAGATTCAGCTCCATAGAAGCTGGAAGTCCCTGTCTACTTGGTTGTGCATTTAGAGAAGTTACCGCGAACAACGTCAAAATTATTCCGATAACATTCAAAAATAAACTTCTTCGCATGGTGATTTGATTTTTTAAAATAACCCGTAAAAATACTATATCAGACAAAGTACAACATCACCTGGTTGCACAATTTAGACAAAGTCACAAGTTTTACTCACACTAAGATGTTTTTTAAGCATGTAATTTCTCAGAATGTCTTTGTTTTTAAACAAACACAATTTCCTTTTCCGCACTTGATTGAAATGGCTAAAATAAGATTGATTTAATTTTGTATTTTTAACTGATGATGTTTTACATAAATACGTTTTGCGTATTTAAAAGATTGACTGAAAAAATTGAAATTTGATAAATGACTAATTGTCTCTTAAATTTTTAAATTTTATATTTGCAATTCAAATATCCCCCCATTTGATTATGTTATTCCGTCCAATATTTTTGCTCTTAATTGTTTTGTCCTGTGCATCGCCGGGACAGGCTCAGACAATCAATCAAACTAAAAATGTTTCGGAGAGCATTGAAGACAGCACTCTTGATCTTTCATCAAAGGATAAATTGTCGCTTGAGATTAAGACCTACGAGGGCCTCATCCGCACCATGGAACAGGAAAAAACCGGAGAACAAGCCCTTGCACCACTACTCACCAGACTCGGAAATTTATATTTCAGCACTCAAGACTACCCGAAAGCAATTAATGCCTATATCCGGTCAATTATTATCCGCGAATTTGACAAAGAAGGAACCAGATTCAGAACGGCTGATCTTGGCTGGCACCTTATAGAAGTTGGTAATTCTCTCTACCGGTTGAAAGACTATGAACTGGCCGAATATCCCTATAATATTGCACTGAAAGCTTTTTCTGCCATCAAAGGGGCTGAGGGCACAGAAGGGATGATAACCGCCTCAAACAACATTGCACTGTGCCGGCTTAATGCAGGCGATCCGGAAGGAGCATTGCCGGTTTTTATGACGACCCTCAAAATGTCGGAAAAATATGGTGAATCGCAACGTATTTACGTGTCGCAGATTTACATCGGTAAATGCTATATGGAAATGAATAAATCAAACAAATGCATTTCCTTGCTGAAAAATCCATCACTGATTGCTTTGGCTGAAGCCGAAAGTCCATTGAATTTGTTTCGCCTTCAGATTCTTGGCGACGCGTATCATCTTGCCGGAAGCACTGACTCTGCTCTGGCTGCCTATAAAACCATAGCCAACACGCCCAATCACACAGAACTGGCGGACAATATAGCAGAAGCAAGCCTTAAACTGGCCAGTCATTATCTGAGCGTTCGTGATTTCGATAAAGCAACTACCTACGCACTCAATGCTGAAAAAAGTCTGACCATTATTTCAAACAGCGCGCTTCAGATGTCAGCCGATGAAATTCTATACAGCATCTACAAATCCCGAGGTGACTATCGAGAGGCGCTCAGATACTACGAATCATACAATAATATTCAGAAACAACTGAACAGCCAGCAACTGGAAAGCTTCATCGACGATTATAACAAAAAAGCTGAGCGCATTACAATGAGCCTTGAAATGGCACAGATTGAAGCGCAAAGAAAAAAAGCTGAAGCTGAAAAAACAAACCAGAAAACTCTTTCATTTTTCATGATCGTAATCACTGCATTATTGCTGCTGATGTTTTTTACGGGAAAGGGCTTCGAACCACGCATTCAGCTGCTTGAAGAATTTATATCTGAATTTAAACTATCAAATAAGCTGATTACTTTAGTGGTATTACTCGCCTATTTTATGGCGTTTTTCTATATTTTTATTCCGGTTGAACACGCGGTTGAAATTCAGAATTTCAGCTTTATTGCCAGATTATTGCCCGGAATACTAGCTTTTATGGTCCTGTTTTTTGTTACCATCGGCTTCTATTCCATTCATTCAAAAAAGCAGGTTGATGAAAGAAATTACCGGTACTATCTGCTGCTTTTCGGAGCGCTGTATGTGACCGTCTTCCTAAGCGAAGCCATCCTGTTTGCCTTTTTCGGTTTCACTTCTTTCAATTTCTTGCTTTCTCTTTCATTGATTGTTCTGGCATCGTATATTGTCCCCTTATACCTGGTAATGATAGCTGTTGAACGGCTTATCATCAAGCGTTTTGAAACCATGTCGGCATCGCTTACGCAGGATATCAGTCAGATTAAACAAAACATTGCTCCCACAACAGAAAGTATTACTGTTGAATCGGAAAAAACCAGCGGAAAACTTACATTCAATATGGATGATTTTGTGGCCGTCGAAGCACAGGGCAATTACTGTATGTTCTACATAATGAAGAAAAATGTAATGACCAGGAAATTGCTGCACACAACCATGAAAGCACTTGAGACACAGCTTTCTGAGCACCCGCAGGTAATTCGTTGTCATAAATCATTTTTGGTCAATATACATCAGATCTCGCGTGTCAGCGGAAACTCCCGGGGTTATTCGCTTCACTTCACAGGCGATATAGATCCGGTCCCGGTTTCCAGAGGGTACCAGAAAGACGTAATGCAAATCATTCAGCAAATCAGGGAAGAAATTTCCTGACAAACAAATCAAAAATATTTTTTGTAATCAAATAATTTATATACCTTTGCACTCCCAAAATGGGGTAAGAGGGCGTTTAGCTCAGCTGGTTCAGAGCACCTGCCTTACAAGCAGGGGGTCACTGGTTCGAACCCAGTAATGCCCACCGCATCAGATCAAGGTTTCAGAGTTTTTTACTTTGAAGCCTTTTTTTATTTGCCAAACAATTTGCCAAACATTTCGACCTTTTTTTTCTTTGCTTTTCACTGGGTGCATTCCTTGATTCTAATTGGCTAAGAACAGTTTTTCCACATGAAGAATTTTCTTTAGGCAATTTCTGTTGATTTTTTGAAAACCAAGTTCTTTTTGGAGCAAATCATTTTACATGCAAACCGAACAAACCATTTGAAAGTGCAAATCACAGCATTTCGCTCATTTTTCAACTTAAAATTATCTATCAATAATTATGCAGCCTGAATAAGCCTGATGTCGGTAAAACCAATTGTTGCCAATGCAAATTAATGGCTGCAATACCCATTACCAAAATCAACAATAACGCATTTTAAAAACTATATGTGTCATTTCGGAATATTTTCTTAAGCAAACCATCACCTACCCTATTTTACCGCACTTTTTAGCACTATTTAAGATCCCGACAAAAAAATCTGAATCCATACCGTGTTCTTCCGGCAAATACCAGTATTACCTTTCATAGTTAAATTGTCAGGACAAACCTGACAAATGCGATAAGAAACATAATTATTCCCGGTATTTTCCTCCATCGGGTCATTTTTTTGTTTATTTCCGGTTGAAATTCGGACGATTCCAGACGTTTTTGGACGTTTTTCAGGCAATTTCGGACGAAAATGGTCGAAAACCGGGCAATTTCGGGCGATTTTGGGTAAAACCGAGTAATATCAATTGAATTCGAGTAAAATCAGGCGATTTTCCTGACTTCGCCACTGGGACACCCTAAATTGATTTCCAAAAACTTTCATCGAACAGGGGTGCGATTGTTTTATGTTGTTGAGTGATCAACATGGTTTTCAAAATAGTTTTGTTGCTGATTGGCAA